>Ga0181346_1000011_pt1 | contig 69747 bp, 94 predicted proteins | sample Su13VDMM15DN_FD_130100 | JGI IMG/M metagenome (GOLD analysis project Ga0181346, IMG submission 130100) | Freshwater viral communities from Lake Michigan, USA - Su13.VD.MM15.D.N | ecosystem: Environmental > Aquatic > Freshwater > Lake | place: USA: Michigan | collected 2013-07-15 | reverse complement strand
GAAGAAGGAGAACCCGGCTTACGAAATTTTTTGGGGTGTTTCATAGGCCCGCTTAGGACAATTATCCTATTTCCTACATACGGGGTGCAGATTTGCCTGTTACAGAAAGAAAAATCTCTGTCACACGCTCTGTCACACTCTCTGTCACAGCTTAGAACCCTGTAATTCCGATATTTTAATCAAAGTGTGACAGAGTGACAGAGAATCTACCTAGAGGGCTATAGAGGAGAAGAGAGCGGGGTAGGCCCGCACCTTTATGGCGGGATGACTCCTATGTGGGGGAGAGTTTCTGTCACGTCTGTCACAGCCACCCGAAAACAGGGCGGCGAGCCTTATGGCATAAGGGTTTTGTGTGTGTGACAGAAAGTGTGACGGACGATGGGACAGAGAGGGGAGTTTCTGTCACAGGTTTTCACCCGAGCAGATCGTCAACCGAGCGTTTCGACTTCCGTGCGGCCTTTTCGACGCGCTTGAAGAAGCGTTGTTGTCCGTATCCGGGCACCCGCAAAACACGGTGCTCCACCCACTCACCAGTGGCGCGGATCGCCTCGACCACCTTCAGTGTGTTGCCGCGACCGTATGACTCTTTCGTGCCGTCGAGCACTTCCATCCAGACCTGCAAGCCGCAGATGAACTCGCGCAACACGAGAGGGTCTTCGCCGTCGTGATCGCGGAACTTCTCGATGCTGGCGCCACCAGCCATGCCGGCCTCGATCACGCTCTGTCGGACGCGGGTGTTGGCCCACTCGCCGATCAGACCGGCCCACCCCTGCGTCTGTGTCTCGATCATGCGGCTATCCTGGAGGGTCTTCGCGGTCTCGCGGGCATCACCCGTGAGGAACAGCGGCAGGTGGAGGGCCTTGTGCTGCTTCGCGAGCTTTCGATACTCGACCACGGCCTCGGCCCATAGCTGGAGCACGTTCGATTCGAGCAGGGTGGTGTCGATCTGATCGACCGTCGTCTTGATCGGCCAGAAGCGGCGGTTGCCCGTCGGGTCGCGCAGGTACTCCGCATCGTTCGTGGAGCCCATGTAGATCGACTGGCGTTGGAAGTTCTTCGCCTTGCGGCCGTAGCTCTCGCGGACCTTCTCTTTCCCGGCGGAGAAGAACGCCTTGACGGCGGTGAGGTCGGCCTTCGTGAAGCTGTTCAACTCCGGAATCTCGGCGATCCACGCGCCATCGAGCGTTTCGACCACCTTCTTCGGATCGTCGAAGATGTCGCCGCGCAGTTCGACGAACCACTGCGGGTTCGAGGCGAGGACCTGGATGAAGGTGGACTTCCGGAGGCCCTGCTTACCTTCGATGATCGGCACGAAGTCGAACTTGTGACCTGGCTGGAACACACGAGTCACCCCGGCCAGGAGCCAGAGGCGCGCGGTCTGCCTGTGGTAGCTGTCATCGGGGGTGCCGAGATAGTCGATGAACAGGCGGTCGATGCGCTTCACGCCGTCCCAGACGAGCCCGTTGAGGAAGTCTTGGATCGGATGGAAGGTGTTTTTCAGCGCGAGGTTCGTGATCGCGGTTTCGAGGTCGCGGTCGGGGATTTTGACGCCGTATCCGCCGCAGAGCTTGCTCGCTTCGAGCATACCCCGAATGGCGTGATAATGCGCGTCTGTAAGGGGAATCCCCTCTTTTGCCTGTTCCTCGGTCACAGTGAACAGGCGCTCGTCGAGTTGCACCATATCCTTCTGTTTCCGCACGGAAAGGGCCTCGCGGAAGCCCGCCGTCTTGATGATGCAGACCTCGCCCGAGAAGAGGTTGAGCCCAAAGATGCCGATTGTGCGGCTATCGGTGTCGAGCATGAGTTCGGTGGAGTGCGAGGTGACTTTGATCTCCCCGGACTCGGTACGCGGCATCAGACGCGCGCCACGCCTCTCAGGGTCTTCCTCGTCGTGAATGCGATCATCGTCCGGATCGTCAGCGCCTTTGCGCTCGCGAAGCTCCCTGGTGGGCACGCCGGCCGCCTTGATGGTGGCGAAGCGCACCGGGCGCCGCCGGTCGTCCTTGCCGAAGCTGTCCCAGACCCGTTCGAGGTCGTCCTCGTTGAACTTGTCCGACCGCTTCGACCAGTCGCGCCAGAGCTTGTAGCCCACGTCGCTGCCGTTGAACTCGTGGTGGCAGGCCATGCCCACCTTGATCCAGCCGTCGCGGTCGTCACACCACTCGGCGTGATCGAGATCGAGCAGCAAATCCCACGCTTCCTCCTCGTCGATGCCGAGGGTCTGCTTGTTCTTGAACTCTTGCAGGCTGGAGGGCTTGGAGTCGCTCGACCGCGTGCTGCCCCGGTCGAGGCCGTTATCGCTGTCCAACGGCTCCAGAGAGGCCGCCTGGAGCGAGATGGCGTCGAGATCGTCCCAGTCGATCTCCCGGCCCCATTTATAGGCGTTTCCGGTCTCTGGGTGGATCGACGGCGGGCACGCGACCTGCTTGCCTGTGCCGAACCGTTCGATCTCCCAAGCCCACGAGTTGTGTTCCTTGCCGTCGGCGTCGGTCCACTTCACCTTCCGGTCGCTGTGGGCCAGCTTCTTCGACGGCATGTCGTCGTCGGACACGAAGTAGATGTGCTGGCTGTAGCCGCCCCTACCGCTTTCAACGAATGGGAATTTTTTCCAGGTCGGGAGGATTTTGGTGAGGGCGGCGAATGCCTCGTCGGCATCGGCGTCATCGCCCTTAACGTCGAGATCGAGGACATACAGGAACGTGTCGCGGTCAGGATCAACCTTGCTGGGCCGCCCGAGGCGCACACCGAGGTTGTAGCCGTCGCGATAGCTGCGTTCGAGGCTTTCGAGGGTATGGCGTGGCGCAGAGGACCACCCGTCGCTGACGGGGGCCTTGGACTCCGGACGCAGCCAGTGGACGGCCGCACCCTCTCGGAGCAGCCGTTTAGCGGGATTGAGCACTGCGGCCTCGCACTACTAGCGGGTGACGAACGGCAGGAAGTCCTTCAGGCGCTTGCGGCAACCCTCGATCTCCGTGATCTGCTCCGCGCGGCGGAACGGCAGGGCGTTCTGGCGCAGGTAGGAGTAGACCCCCTCTTCGGTCATTTCTAGTTGGTTTGCAAGCCACTCCACGTCAAACACGTCATAGCCTGCCGTGCGCTTCTCGGGAAAGGATTGGGCCAGGAGAACATGGAGGCCGCCCATCGGCTTGTAGATGCGCTTCGGGTTGTCGATGCGCCGCTTCGCTGGGGCGGTCTTCTTCTTCGGGGTTGCCATTCAAATCGCTCCGTGACAATACGTCAGCCCGATCAATTGCCTAAGTCAGGGCAAATTGCAACCACCCCCCGCAATACAAAATTTTCTTAGCCAAGGGGGTGTTGACTTGGCAACAAACGGAGTCGATAAGTTCCCGAGCTTCCGCGATCCTCGCAGAGCCCATAGGAGTAGACATGTCACTTGAAGCCAAGATCGACGCACTCACCGAGGTCATGACTCGGGTTTGCGCGAACCAAGAAGAAATCCTGAAGATGGCCCGAGCGGGCTCCGATAAGTCCGAAGCCCCTGCCGAAGACGCACCCCGTTCCCGTCGCCGCGCCGCCGAAGACGACAAGCCGGCCGACAAGGAAGAAGCTGCACCGCGTCGCCGTCGCGGCGCTGCCGCCGAAGAAGCCCCCGCTGCCGACAAGGAAGAAGCCGCCCCGCGTCGCCGTCGCGCCGCCGAGGACGACAAGCCGGCCGAGGAAGCCCCGCGTCGCCGCCGGGCCTCCGCCGAGAAGGAAGAGAAGGAAGCCCCGAAGTTCAAGCGCCCTGCCGAAGGCAAGGTCAAGCTCGACGACATCCGGGCCTGCTTCGCTGAGTTCTTGAACACCAAGGACAAGAAGGTCGAGGAAGCCCGTCGCGACCACATCAACGACATCCTCGACTTCCTGAAGGCCGAGAAGACCTCCGACATCGACGCTCGCGACTTCGACGACGTGATCGACTGGGTCGAGCAGCACATCGACGGCAAGTTCAAGGGCTTCCCCGAGGACTAGCGACCACCTCCTGCGCCGGCAACGTGGCAGGGCCGAAAGGCAACAAGCACTCCGGACGCCAACACCATCACTGATCGGGCCGCCCCTCACCGGGCGGCCCTTTAGTTGAGAGGGTACGTTATGGGCGTGATCTTGCTGCTAATCATGGTCATGCTCGCCAACGCGAAGGACGACAATGTCAGACCACGCTAGGCTATCTCCATCTGGCGCCGACCGATGGATGCTATGTGCGGGAAGCGTTGCGGCAGAGGCCCGCGAGCCCGACGAGGATAGCAAGTGGGCGGCCGAGGGAAGCGTCGCGCACAAGGTGTTCGAGCTTTGCCTGAAGTACGGCCTGGAGCCCTACGACTTCCTCGGACAGACGATGTATCATGGCGAGTTCAAGTTCGTCATCGGCGATGAGATGGTCGAGGCCCTGATCCCGATCATCGACGAGATTCGCGACACGCCAGGTCGACACTTCTACGAGAACCGCGTCACGCTCGACCGCTGGCTGCCGGGGCAGTTCGGCACGCTCGACGTGGGCATCATCAACATCAAGCGCGCCCTCATCACGATCCGCGACCTGAAGTATGGCGCGGGCCTCCCCGTGCGCGCGGAAGGCAACCGGCAGCTTCGCATCTACGCAGGCGGGTTCTGGGATCAGTACGCCAAGAAGATTTGGCCGAAGGACGCGCCCGATCCGCTGTTCCGCATCGTCATCGACCAGCCGCGCAACGAAGGCGGCGGCGGTGAGATGTATTGCACCTACGACGAACTCATGGACTTCATGGATGAGGTTCGTGAGAAAGGCGCGATGACCTATGACGCCGATGCGCCGCGCACGCCTGGCGACAAGCAGTGCGGATACTGCAAGGCCGCGCAGAACGGCCACTGCCGCGAATACGACGAGTGGAACCTCAACAAGGCGCGGCTGAAGCTCCAGCAGTTCATGGGCAAGACGCACAAGCCGCCCGAGCTTCCGCCGCTGGAGTCGCTCGACCCCGAGCACCGCGCCCGCATCATCGACATGGCGCCTGCTCTCACGCAGTGGCTCAAGAGGCTGAAGGCCGCGCACGTGAACGACTGCCTGGCCGGCAAGGACGGCGGCGGGAAGAAGGTGATCGAGGGCCGTCTCGGTCGCCGCGAGTGGGCCGACGAGGAAGCCGCCGAAGCGTGGCTGGAGGACACCCTCCCCGAGCACGTGGAGATATATCAGCCGAGGAAGCTGATCTCGCCGGCCACCGTCGAGAAGACCCTCGGCAAAGGCGCGAAAGAGAAGCTGAAGCCGCACGTCGTGCAAGCACCAGGAAAACCTGTGTTGGTGCCGATCAACGATCCTCGCAAGGCCATGACGAACTCGCGAGAACGCTTCACCGAATACGATGACGATGAGGAGGGTTGACTTGCGGAAGTGAGAAGCAGATTGTCGCGAACGCCGAAAGGCGTTGATACGTGAAACCGATGAAACCGTGAAAGGACTACGCTATGCCCGCCAAGGGTCAGAAAAACTTGAACATCGAAATCTTCATGGAAGATGTCCGCTGTTCCCACCCCCACATCTTCGAGCCGACCACCTTCCAACGGAAGGGCAAGGCCGACCCGAACTCGAAGCCTCGCTTCACCTGTGGGTTCATCCTCGACAAGAAAATCCACAAGAAGCTCATCGAGCAGATCGAGGACGCAATCGACGACGTGATCGCCGACAAGTGGGGCAAGAACCCCCCGAAGATCGCCGAGAACAACCTCTGCCTCGTGGACGGCGACGACACCGACAAGGACGAACTCCAGGGCTGTATGCTCCTGAAGGCCGCCTCGCCGGAAAAGTCTCCCCCGCAGGTCTTCCTGCGCGACATGTCGCGCGCCACCGCGAAGGACGGCAAGCCTTACGGCGGCTGCTACGTCAACGCTCTCGTTCGCATCTACGCCTACGACGAGTGGAACGACCAGGTGAACGCCTCGCTGGAGATCGTCCAGTATTTCCGCAAGGGCGAAGCGTTCGGCAAGGGCGCTGCTGACATCAGCAAGTTCAAGGACCACGGCTCCGATGACGACGAGGGCGATTACGTCTCCTCGCGTTCGCGCGGCCGTGACCGTGACGATGACGACCGCCCGAGCCGTGGTCGCAGCCGCGACGAGGACGACCGTCCGAGCCGCAGCCGCAGCCGCGACGCCGAGGAGGAAGCTCCTCGCTCGCGCCGTGAACGCTTCGACGCCGACGAGGACGACCGTCCGAGCCGCAGCCGCAGCCGCGATGACGACGACCGTCCGAGCCGCAGCCGTGGCCGCGACGAAGAAGACGACCGCCCCAGCCGTCGCCGCTCGCGCGATGACGACTGAGCCGAAACCCTACTATGTAGACGACTCGGTGCCCCCTCCGACCTCACTACCGGAGGGGGCCACTGACGCGGAGAAGCGCGAGGCGTATTCCGCCTGGCGCCTTCGCCATTGGGAAATCAACGTGCGCCCTCTTCTGTCTGATGCAGAAGCCAAGAAAGGTCGTCCTCGGTGACGATCCTCTTCAACGACTTCGAGACGAAGTCTCGTTCCGACATCAAGAAGGTCGGCGCTCGCCGCTATGCGCGCGACCCGTCCACCAAAGTTCTCATGCTCGCATATGCCTTCGACTCGGGCCCCATCGAACAGTGGGTGCCGGCCGAAGGGCAGAAGATGCCGAGCGATCTCCGCGACGCGATCCGCGACCCCGAGGTCCAGAAACGCTCATGGAACGCCGCTATGGAGATGGCGGTTTGGAAGGAAGTCCTCGGCGTCGAGATATACCCCGACGAGTGGCGCTGCACGCAGACGCAGGCGATGTGTCTCTCGGCGCCGACGGCCCTCGGCATGGCCGGGCCGATCTTCGACCTGCCCCTCGATCTCCAGAAGGAGTCGCGCGGCAAGGCGCTCATCAACCGCTTCTGCAAGCCCCGCAAACCCACCAAGCACAAGCCGTGGGAGTGGTCGGACTATCTCACCGATCCCGACGAGTGGGACGAGTTCAAGGGTTACAACCGAGGCGACATCGGCGCGGAGCGCGGCATCTACAACCGCATCCGGAAGTGGGACTTGCCGCAGCATGAGTGGGACTTGTGGTGCCTCGACCACGAGATCAACAACGACGGCATCCCGATCAACATGAACGTCGTGACGAACGCCATAAAGTTCGTCGAGCACATGCGCGCGAAACGCTACGCCAGGATCAAGGAACTGACCGGCGTCGGCAACCCACGCTCGAACCCGCAGCTTCTCGAATGGCTCAACGACAACGGCTATCGCTTCAGCGACATGCAGGCCGCGCACGTGAAGAAGGCCGCGAACGACACGCGCCTGCGCGACGACGTGCGGGAAGTGCTCGCGATGCGCGCCGAGATCGCGAAGACCTCGACCGACAAATACTACGCCATGGAGCGCGCGGTCGATCTCGATCAAGACATGATCCAAGGCTGCTTGCAGTTCGCAGGCGCGCAGCGGACCTGGCGCTGGTCCGGTCGCCTCATCCAGCCGCAGAACCTCGCGCGCCCGCACCCGGCGCTGGAGAAGCTGCAAGAGGTCTGCGTCGAACACCTCGAACACCTCTCGCCCGAGTCGCTCGAACTCATCTACGACAAGTCGTGGAAGGACGTGGATAAGCCCGGCCCCATCGACATGCTCTCCACCTGCATCCGCCCGACGGTGCAGGCGCCGAAGGGGATGCTGATGGTCTCCGCCGACTTGAACGCCATCGAGAACCGCGTGCTCGGCTATCTCTCGGGCGACCAGAAGATTCTCAACGTCTTCCGCAACAACCTCGATCCCTACATCGACTTCGCGACGAAGATGTATGGCGACACCTATGAGCAGATCGCGGCCGAGGTTGCCGCCGGGAACAAGAAGAAGCGTACCGTCGCGAAGCCGGGTGTGCTGGGCTGCGGCTACATGCTGTCTGCGGGCGAGGAGAAAGAAAACCACAAGACCGGCGAGATGGAAGCCACGGGCCTCCTCGGCTACGCCTGGAACATGGGCGTGAAGCTCACCGCGCAGGAAGCCATCGACTCGGTGCGTGTGTGGCGCGACACCTATGAGGACGCGGTGGCCTATTGGTGGGAGATCGAGAAGGCCGCCAAATACACGATGAAGACGGACAAGGAAGCGTGGGCGGGCCCTGTGCGCTTCGCCCGCAGCGGCCCGTTCCTCCAGATGTGGCTGCCCTCGGGCCGCTGCTTGAGCTACATGCGCCCGCGTCTCGAAGACGTGGTCCTGATCTACTGCGAGAAGCAGAAGAAGTTCCTGCCCGAGTATCTGTGCCGCGAGCCGAACTACGACAAAACGAAAGACAAGGTTTCGCTGAGCTACGAAGGTCTCAACGACAAGAACAAGTGGGTCCGCATTCAAACGCACCCCGGCAAGCTGACCGAGAACGCCGACCAGGCCATCTCGCGCGACATTCTCGCGGAGAGCATGATGCGCTTCCGCAAGCGCGTGCCGCGCAACGTCGGCCGCCTCGTCCTCCACGTCCACGACGAACCCGTTGCCATCGCTCAAGAGAGCAAGGCAGAGTGGGTGCTGAAGACGATGGAAGAGTGCTTGCGTGAGCCCATGCCGTGGGCCACGGAGAAAGAACTGCCCCTGTATGCCAAGGGTTCAATTGGCAAAGTCTGGATCAAGGATTAAGGATGCCCGCCCCCAAAGAAGTAGTGCTCGAACTCGACATCAGCGGCCCCGAAGGCGAGGCCGAGAAAGCCGGCTGGCTGGTGTGGAAGATGCAGATCATCGGCATCGCTGGATGCCCCGACCGCTGGCACTTCCGCCGCGATCACCCGCAGCCTGTCATCATCGAATACAAGCGCGTTGGCGAGCCGCCGGATGGCCGTCAGTTGAAGCGCCACCGCGAACTCAAGGCGGCGGGCTTCCACGTCTACGTCTGCGACACACACGACCAGGCCCGTAAAGCACTGAAGCTCGGACCCTATGCCGGCTGAGAAGACCCTCTTCGACTTCGAGATTCGTGGGTATCAGACCTACGCCACGATGAAGTGCCACGCCCTGCCGTCGGCGCTGCTCGCAATCGACATGTCTCTCGGCAAGACCTGCGCCGTCCTCACCTTCCTCGAAGAGGACAAGCGCAAGCGGAAGAGGCCCAAGCGCACGCTCGTCATCGCGCCGCTACTCGTCGCGACCGACACGTGGCCGACCGAGATCGCGAAGTGGAGGCACCTGCGCGGCCTCACGTATGCCGTCATGTGCGGCACGCCGGCCGAGCGCAAAGCGGCCCTCAACATGGATGTGGACATCCACATCATCAACAAAGAAAACCTCGCCTGGCTCTGGCAGGAGATCGGCCAGGAAGACGGCTGGTTCTGGGACTACATCGTCATCGACGAAGCCTCTATGTTGAAGGAAGGCCGCAAGCGCACCGTGCGCGCTGGCGGCGGCAAAGGATCGAAGCCTCTCTCCCGTTTCGGCATCCTCGCGCGTGCGCGCAAGTGCTGCGAGCGTGTGATCGAGATGAGCGGCACACCATCACCTGAAGGCGTCCATGACATGTGGGGCCTCATGTATGTCCTCGACGGCGGCGAACGCCTCGGCATCAAGAAGGGCGACTTCGAGAAGCGATGGTTCTCCAAGAGCTACAACGGGTTCAAGCTGGAGCCGCGACCTGGCGCGAAGGATGAGATCATGGATCGGTGCTCCGATCTGATGATCTCTCTGCGCGCCGAGGACCACATCAAACTGCCGCCGGTCATCTCGCACCCAACAACCACGCGGTGGGTCGAGTTTCCGCCCTCGCTCATGCGCGAGTATCGGAAGTTCGCACGAGAGTCCTACGACGAGAAGCGAGACATCGAAGCGGTGAACGCTGCCGTGCTCACGAGCAAGCTGCTCCAGTGGGCCAACGGCTCGATGTACCGGGAGCGCGGCAACGCGATCCCCGTCCATAGCTACAAACTCGACGTGCTCGAAGACATGATCCGCGATCTCGACGGGCACCACGCCCTGATCGCGTGGAGCTACAAGTTCGACAAGGAAGCGATCCGCAAGCGGTTCGGCCGGAAGGTCGTCTTCTTCGACGAGTATGGAAAGAATGCGATCAAGGATTGGAACCTCGGCCGGATCAGAAACCTCGCCGTCCACCCCGGCAACATCTCGCACGGGACCAACATGCAGTATGGCGGCCACAACCTGATCTGGTACGGCCTTCAGGAGTCGGGCGAGACCTACAGGCAGTTGAACATGCGCTTGCCCCGGCCCGGCCAGGAGGCCCCGCACGTCTACATCCGCCACATCCTGGCGAGGGGCACCAGGGACGAGGACGTGATCGCTAACCAGGCCAGCAAAGCCGCCGAGGAGGACGATCTCCGGAGCCGGGTGAGGGTCACGAAAGAAGACATCGACCGAGAGTTGCGATTGCGGTAGGGCCGCGCTATAAGGCAGCACTAGAGGGAACTGACATGCTACACGTCTTCATCGGTTATGATGACCGCGAGCGCGAGGCTTTCGAGGTCTGCGCGGACAGTCTCCGCCGCTTCACCACAATGCCGCTGGCGATCCGTGCTGTCCGTCAGGACAACCTGCGGGAGCGGGGCCTCTACACCCGCCCGGCCGACGAGCCCGCCTCGACCCAGTTCGCCTTCACCCGCTTCCTCGTTCCGCACCTGTGCGATTACAAGGGCACCGCTCTCTTCGTGGATTGCGACTTCCTGTTCACTCAGGACATCCGCAACCTGCTCCGGATCGTGCAGGCGAAGCAGGCCGCGACGAACCCCTTCCAATACAGCGTCGCCTGCGTGAAGCACGACTACACGCCCAAGGCGTCGATCAAGATGGACGGCCAGAAGCAGACGGCCTATCCGCGCAAGAACTGGTCGTCGCTGATGCTGTTCAACAACCCACACTGCAAGACGCTGACTCCGCAGTACGTGAACGAGGCGTCGCCGCAGGCCCTCCACCGCTTCGCCTGGACTCCGGACGCGCAGATCATGGACCTGCCGCTTGAGTGGAACTGGCTCGAAGGCGAATACGACTGGCCGAAGGTCTCTGCCACGCAGGCGCCGCCGGCCGGCATCCACTTCACGAACGGCGGCCCGTGGCACTACAACCACAAGGCCGTGCGGTTCGGCGACTACTGGACTCACGCGCTCGCGACCCTGCGCTTCGAGCGCGAGCAGCAACAGAAGCAGACGCAAGGCGGCGGGAAGTCATGACGATCACACGGGCCCACCGCGACCGCTTGAGCGCGTTGCACGCACGAGACCCGAACTTCGGCGTCATCGGCCACCGCTGGGCCGAGCGCGTCGCCGGCTACATGGATCAGATCGGCTGCTCCTCCCTGCTTGACTACGGCGCGGGTCGCAGCGGCCTCGCGCGCTGCGTTTACACCCTGCGAAAGCCGTACTCGCCCCTGATGTGGACGAAGGAATACGAACCCGCTTTCGGCCACCAGGAACCGGACCCGGCCGACTTCGTCACCTGCATCGACGTGATGGAGCACGTCGAGGTCGAGATGTATGACGCGGTGCTCACAGACATTCGCCGCTGCGCTCTCAAGGGCGCGCTCATCACGATCTCCCTGCGCAACCGCTCGCCGAAGAAGAAAGCCACGCACCCGCTGGTGAAGCCGCGCGAGTGGTGGCTCCAGACCATCGCCGTCGCGTTCGCCGGCCCCTACAGGATCGAAGAGGTTCCGATCCTCGACGAGACGAAAGCCAAATCCGAACTAGCTGTGCTCATCACGAGGATCAAATGACCAAGCTCATCTCCGAGGAATACCTGAAGCTCAACGCGGAGCTTCACAGCCGCAACAACAAGTATGGTGGCAAGGGAGACGCCTGGGCTCCGCGCGTGATGGACTACATCACCGGAGCGGGCGCGCTGTCCTACCTCGACTACGGCTGCGGCAAGGGCAACCTGCTCGCGGAGATCACGCAGAAGATGCCGGTTCTGAAGACGGCGGGCTACGACCCCGTCACCGCGCCGAAGCGCCCCGAGCCCGCAGACTTCGTCACGTGCAACGACGTGCTCGAACACATTGAGCCCGAACTCCTCGACAACGTGCTGGCCGACATCGCGGGCCTCGTGAAGAAGCGCGGCCTCCTGGTGATCTCGCAGCGCCTCGCGAACAAGAAGCTCGCCGATGGCCGCAACGCGCACCTGATCGTCAAGCCGACCCCGTGGTGGATGTCGCGCCTGCGCAACCACTTCGGCGAAGTGATCGAGGTCGATCCGATCAAGCCGACCCGAGTCGGCATCGAACTCGCTGTGCTGGTTCGCCCGGCCATGAACGACGGGATCGGTGCGAACGACGAATGAAGCCGCACCGCGTTCCTCGTGACTGGGCAGGCTGCACGGTCGCTATCGTCGCGTCGGGCCCGTCGGTGAACTCGTTCAACTTCGAGCGCATCGCGGGCCTGAAGACGATAGCGGTGAAGGACGGCTACCTGAAGGTTCCGCACGCGGAGGTGCTGATGATCGGCGATCATCGGTACGCGCGCCGCACGCCAGACCTGTCAGGCTACAAAGGCCCGCTGATCCTCTACACCGACCCGAAGCCGCTGCCTGAAGAACTACACGACGAGCGCGTGCGGTTCATCCCGAAGGTGGCCGGCGGCGGGCTCTCGACGAACCCGAACGAACTACGCGGCACCTTCACGACGACCGCGCTCGCCATCAACTACGCCGTCCTCCGTGGATCGCGCCGCATCCTCCTGGTGGGCGTGGACGCGAAGCCCGGCCCCAACAAAGAACGCCACTTCACAGGCACGCTGACGGAAGACTGGAATGATCGCTACAAACGCCAGCAGTGGGGCCTCGCCCGTCAGCCTCGCGATCTCAAGCGGATTGGTTGCAAGGTCTATAACCTCAACCCTGACTCCGCGCTCAAAGCCTACCCATATCTCGAAGAGGGAAAAGAACATGACTACGAGTAACGTGCTGCCGATCATCCTGTGGAGTTGGGGGAATAAGTTCCCCGACGACTACATCAGGGTCATGAAGAACATGCTCGGGCGACACCTGCACATCCCGTACAGGATCGTGGTGATCTCCGACTCCAAGGTGACACGCGAGCGGTTCAAGGCCGAGGGCGACCAGGTCGTGCCTCTGTGGAATGATCTCGCGGACCAAGGCGGCAAGTGCCTCGTCCGTCTGAAGTGCTTCGACAATTCCTTCCGCGACATCATCCCCGAGCCACGCTGGGCGTGGTTCGATCTCGACATGGTGCTGGTTGACGACTGCAGTCCGATCTTCGGTCGCACCGAGCCCTTCCTCATGTCTGGCGTCGAGCTTGGCCCGCAGCCGGTCAACGGCTCCATCGTCATCGCGGATCATGGTGTGGCCCCCGAGGTCTACACCGAGTTCGACCGCAACCTCTGGCAGAACAACGTCAAGGGTCGCGGCCTGCGCTACGGCGGCAGCGATCAGGCGTGGCTCGCGATCAAGGCCAACAAGAAGATCACGAAGATCACGCGCGAGGACGGCCTCTACTGCTATCGCGACGACATCTGCCCCCGCAACCTCTGGCACTACGCCTCGTGGCGCCAGCGCAACCTCGTGGACGAACTGAAGCACGAACCCACGGGTGGACCGATCCCCAAAGGTGCGCGTATGATCCAGTGCAACGGCCCCCACTCACCTTGGAAGCCCGAACGCCAGGCGATCTCCCCTTGGCTGAAGCAACACTGGAAATAGCATGACGCGCCGCCGTCGGAACATGGACGACATCCTCGGACCCGGATCAACACCGGAGCCCGAGGATGTCGAGCGCGACACGGTCGAGACCGACTGGGCGAAGCTCCGCAAGGGTGTTTCGCTCACATGGCTCTCGGGCTTCACGCGCATGGATCGCAAGACCGTCAAGAAGCGGTTGAGCGACTGCCCCGCCATCGCGAAGATGTCGGGCTCCGAACTCTATGACCCGCTGCTGGCGCTCTCCTACCTCATCAAACCGCGCTTCGACATCCGCGACTACATCAAGACGATGAACCCGACGGAGCTTCCCCCGATGCTCCGCAAAGAGTTCTGGGACGCGGAGAACAAGCGGCTCAAGTACCAGCAGACGGCCGGCGAACTGTGGCCGACCGAGAGCGTGCTCGAAGTGCTCGCCGAGGCGTTTAAGCGGGTCAAGCAGACGACTCAGGTCTGGGCCGACGATGTGGAGCGCGAGGCCAACATGCCCCGCGAGCAATACGTCGCCCTGATCGCCAGAGTCGACGCGCTGCGTGAAGACCTCTACCGCACGCTGGTCGAGATGCCGAAGCACCGCAACACGTTGAGCGCGCTCGACCACGGCCCTGATCCATCAATCGAGGTTGACGATGAGGCCGAGTAGGTTCCTCTGCCTTGAAGACATGGTAGCCGGCGCGGCGGAGACTGTTCGCCCGCCCGAACGGATGAGCGTGTCCGAGGCGGCGGAGAAGTACCGTTGGATCGAGAACCCTGGCAACTACGTCGGCCCGTACATCAACTCGCTCACGCCCTACAACATGGAGTTTCAGGATGTCCTGACCTCCCACGAATACACGGGCGCGATCTTCGTAGGCCCCGCGCAGTGCGCCAAGACCGAGCCCTTCATGAACTGGGTGACGTACTCGGCGATCTGCGACCCTGCCGACATCCTCATCATCAACCCGACCAACACGGCAGCCCGCGACTTCTCGAAGCGCCGTCTCGCGCGCCTCTATCGCGACACGGAAGAACTCCAGAAGCGCCTGCTCGAAGGACGCAATGCGTCGAACGTGTTCGACACGCAGTTCCGCAACGGGATGCTGCTCACCCTCGGCCACCCTGCGATCTCCGAACTCTCGGGCAAGCCGATCCCGCGCCTGTGGTTGACCGACTACGACCGTATGCCCGAGGACATTGACGGCGAAGGCTCGCCCTTCGACCTGGCGCGCAAGAGGACGACGACGTTCCGCCGCTTCGGCATGACCGTCGCGGAGTCCTCGCCTGGCTTCACGGTCGATAACCCGAAGTGGATTTCCAGCAGCAAGCACGAAGCCCCGCCGACGAAGGGCATCCTGTCCCTGTTCAACCGTGGCGACCGGCGCCGCTGGTTCTGGGAATGCCCCGACTGCCACGGCAAGTTCGAGCCGTCCTTCTCGCTGCTCCACTGGCCCGAGGAAGGCGACGACGTGTTCAAGTCCGAGCGGGCCACCATGGAGTGCCCGCACTGCCTGACGCACATCCAGCACTCGATGAAGCACAAGCTCAACCTCGGTGGCCGCTGGATCAGGGACGGCATGGTCTGGCAGCAGGACGGCCGGATCACCGGCACGCCGATGCGAAGCGAGATCGCGAGCTTCTGGTTGAAGGGGCCCGCCGCAGCCTTCGCGACCTGGCAGACACTCGTCTTCAACTTCCTGAAGGCGTCCGAGGAATACGAGAAGACCGGCTCCGAAGAGTCGCTCAAGTCCACCGTCAACGTCGATCAAGGCGAAGCCTACATCCCGAAGGCGCTCATGGCCGAGCGACTCCCCGAGGAACTGAAAGCACGCGCCGAGGATTGGGGAGGCTCTGCTCGCGAGCCGGTCGTGCCGCACGGTGTGCGCTACCTCATGGCGACCATCGACGTGCAGGCAGGTATGCGCTCGACCTTCGTCGTCCACGTCTACGGCTTCGGTGTCGGTGGCGATGTGTGGCACGTGGACATGTTCAAGATTCGGAAGTCGCTCCGCCTCGACGTGGACGGAGACCCCGAGCCCATCGACCCTGCCGCGTATCCGGAAGACTGGCACCTCATCGTGGATCAGGTGATCGAGCGCACATACCCGCTCGCTGACGGCTCTGGCCGGCACATGCAGATCAAGCTCGTCGGTTGCGACTCGGGCGGTAAGGAAGGCGTCACGACGAACGCCTACAACTTCTGGCGCTGGCTACGCGACACGCATCCCGCCGGCCACCACAAGCGGTTCCAGCTTCTCAAGGGCGAGCCGTCGAAGACCGCGCAGCGATATAAAATCCACCACCCCGATTCGCAGCGTAAGGATCGCAAGGCCGGCGCACGCGGAGACATCCCCGTTGGCTTCATCAACTCGAACACGCAGAAGGACACGGTCTATGCCATGCTCGGCAGGACCGAGCCCGGCGGCGGCATGGTTCACTTCCCGACGTGGGCCGAGGATTGGCTCTACACGCAGTTGACCGCCGAGGTCCGCACACCCAAAGGATGGGAGTCGACCAGCAAGAAGCGCAACGAAGCATTCGACTTGCTCTACTACGTCGTGTCGCTCCAGATCGACGCGCGTATCCGTGGCGAGACGATGGATTGGGACACGCCCCCTGGCTGGGCCAAGGAATGGGACCACAACGATCTCGTGATCGCCGGGCCCGCCGCCGGGGGTTTTGTCAGCAAAGCAAAGGCCCGCCGCAAGCTCTCCGCGCTAGGGGAGGCCCTGACTTGACCGTCCGGTTGCTTTCCAGCCCACTCGCGGTTATTGCTGTGGAATTATGCCGAGGGCTTAGATCATGGCGTTGACATCCGCACAAATCGCATCACTCACCGCGCGCAAGACCGCTGCGGAGACGGCCTATCACAACCTGATGGTCGGGGGCGCACCCCGCGTCGTGGTCGATCAGAACGGCGAACGGGTGGAATACACGCCGGCTAACCGCGCCGCGCTGAAAGCCTACATTCAGGAACTCACGGATCAACTCGCCGAAGTGTCCACGCGCTCTGGCCCGATCAAGGTATGGATGGGATGACCCGCCGCAGCATTGAAGACCTCCTCGGAATCGAAGCTCCCTCGGGAGAGGATCGGACCCGGTCAGACGCGCAACCCTCTCGCGTTCGGCCGGGCCGAGACCTCGCCCTTGTCGGCGGCGCCCATGAAGGCGCGTCGCGCACGAACCGCGACCTGGCGCTCTGGTCGCCTGCCCTGCGCTCCGCCGATGCGGACATCCTCGACGAACGTGATGAAGCCACCGGCCGCGCACGCGACGTGCTGCGGAACGACGCCTATGTGCAAGCCGGCGAACGCCTCCACCGTGACGGCGTTGTCGGCTCGATGTTCATGCTGTCGGCCAAGCCGAACGCGCTCGCTCTCGGCATCAAGGACGAGAAGTGGGAAGAGGAGTTCCAGGAAGAGGTCGAGAGCAAGTTCGGTCTGTGGGCGGAGAGCCCCGACAACTGGCCCGATGCCTCACGCCACAACACACTGACCGGCCTCGTGCGTCTCGCCGTCGGCGTCTACCTCGCCAGCGGCGAAGTCCTCGCGACCGCAGAATACATGCGCTCCTCGGCCGCGCGCCCGTACCAGACCGCGATCCAGATGATCGAGAGCGACCGTCTGTCGAACCCCTATGGCGGGCAGCCGCAAGGCCGTCTGCGTGGCGGTGTCGAGCGCGACTACTATGGCGCTCCGATCAGCTATTGGATTCGCGACGCTCACCCGTCGGACGTGGCGATGGTCAACCCCATCGACGCCTCGAAGTGGTCGAACTACCCGGCCCGCACCGCATGGGGCCGCCAGCGCGTGATCCACATCCTGGAGCAGCAGCGCATCGACCAGACGCGCGGCATCTCCGATCTCGTCTCCGCACTGAAAGAGATGCGGATCACCAAGAAGTGGCGCGACATCAACCTCCAGAACGCGGTCGTCAACGCGACGTTCGCGGCCTCCATCGAAGCCGAGCTTCCGAGCCAGGCGTATGAGGCGCTGGGCACTGGTGACGACGACAACCTCGTGACGTGGGCCGAGAACTACCTCGGCGCGGTCAACGAGTATTCTGGTGGATCGCGCTCGCTGTCCATCGACGGCGTTCGCATCCCGCACCTGTTCCCAGGTCAGAAGCTCGAACTGCGCCCGGCCGGCAAGGGCGGCCCGCTCGGCACCGAGTTCGAGTCGTCCCTGCTCCGCTACATCGCGGCGAACCTCGGCGTGTCCTACGAAGAACTCAGCCGCGACACGTCGCAGTCGAACTACTCGTCGCTGCGCGCCGCGCTCAACCAGACCGACAAGACCATGTCCTCGCGCAAGCGGATGGTGGCGGATCGCTTCGCGACCTACATCTACCGCCTGTGGTTCGAGGAGGCCGTCGGCAAGGGCCTTCTGGAGACCATGAAGGGCAAGCCCGACTTCTACGAGGGCATGAACCGCGATGCCTACACGCAATGCGAATGGCTCGGCGTTGGCCGCGATCAGATCGACGAACTGAAGGAAACTCAGGCGTCGGTGCTGAAGATCAACAACAACCTTTCGACGCTGGAACGCGAGCTTGCGCGCACCTATGGTGCCGACTGGCGCCGCGTGCTAAAGCAGAAAAAACGCGAGAAAGAACTTCTCAAGGAATACGATCTGATGCCGGTCGATCAAGACCCGAACATGCTCAATGCCGTCAGCGGCGACGCGCGTGATTCGAACGAGACTGATCCGGACAAGAAAGAGAAAAAGAAAGGCGTCACCGAATGAGCAACCCCCTCGCACTCTCCACGCTCGTCGGCGGTGACTTCGATCCGATCCTCGTCGCCCCTGACCAGTCGAACCGTGTGACCGCCTCCCTCCGCGCCATGGCCGCAGACCCCCGGTTTGCCGACGCGATGGCTGCCGCGCAATCCGGTCTGCATATGGCGCACGATGACTTCTGGCCCGCCGCCGACTCCTGGATGTCGGCGCTGAAGCCGTATGTCGTCAAAGGCGGCATCCTGCACATCCCGGTCAAGGGCGCGCTGCTCCACAACTTCCCGTATGCGTGGGGCTCCGCCGCGACCGGCTACTACTACATCCAGAAGTGCCTCGAACGCGGCCTGTCCGATCCCGAGGTCAAAGGCATCGCCCTCGTCTGCGACACCCCCGGCGGCCACGTCGCGGGGTGCTTCGAGCTTTGCGACCGCATCTACGACGCGCGCCAGGTCAAGCCGATCCGCGCTTTCGCACATGAGCACGCATACTCCGCCGGCTACGCGGTCGCTTCCGCTGCCTCGAAGATCACGGTCTCCCGCACGGGCGGCGTGGGCTCGATTGGCGTGGTCACGATGCACATCAACTTCGCGAAGGCTCTGGAGGCCGAAGGTGTTGAAATCACCTTCATCTTCGCGGGTAAACACAAGGTCGATGGCAACCCCTACGAGGCCCTGTCGGATGGTGCGAAAGAGCGCATCCAATCGCGCATCGACGAGACCTATGGCGTGTTCTGCGCGCAGGTCGCTCGCAACCGTGGAATCAGCGACAAGAAGGTGAGGGCAACTGAGGCGTTGACTTACACCGCAACTGAGGCTGTAACGGGGGAACTGGCCGACAACATCGGCGCTTTCGACGAGAGCATGGCAGAATTTTCCGCCTTCCTTATGGGCGACACAGGAGATACGAGAATGACGACCCCCGCGAACACCGTTGCCCAAGCCGATCACGACAAGGCTGTTGCCGATGCCGCTGCCTCGGCCCGCGCCGAAGCCAAGGCCCGCATCGTTGCGATCAAGGGCCTCGACGAAGCCAAGACCCGCCCGGCCGCTGCCGAGGCTTGCGCCATGGACACGGACATGACCGTCGATCAGGCGAAGGTCTTCCTCGCGAAGCTCCCCGCCGAAGCCAAGGTCGAAGCGCCGGCGCCCGCCGCCGCGACGAACAGCGGCAACCCGGCGTTCGACAAGCTGATGGCCGACGCTGACAAAGGCCCTGGCGCTGGCGCTGCGGAGACGCAGGACAAGCTGACGCAGGAGCAGAAAGATGCTGCGGCGGCATCCCGAGTTCTCGCCGCTCGCTTCGGCGAGACCAAATCAACCGCGAAGCACTAAGCCGCCGAGCCCCTGAGACCCCCACGGAGAAAGTCCCATGACCGCCCTCACCTCCAACATGCCCGGCGTCCCTGCACAGAGCACGGACACCTTCACGCAGACGAACGCTCTGTGGTTCAAGGCCCCGACCCTGGTCGAATACGGCAAGACGACTGTTGACATCCCCGTCAACACGCTCGTCGGCCGCGTCACCGGCACGGGCCTCATCGTCCCGTCCGTCCAGACGGCGACCGATGGTTCGCAAGAGCCGGTCGGCGTCACCTCGGCTGCGGTCGTGGTCGATGACTCGAACAGCGGCGGCAGCGACTCCAACTCGGAAGTCGGCGCCGACGTGACGGACGTGTCCTTCTACAAGGACGGCGTCTTCAACTACGATGTCATCGCCAAGGATGCCTCGTGGTCGCTGGCCCTGCTTCGCCGCGCTCTTGACCGCACGCCCCTCGGCGTCGATCAAATCCGCACCGCCACGCCCGGCACGCCGAGCGAATAACCCTCAACCAAGACCAGCAGCCACGTACAGAAAGGGCCGCCCCAATGTCCACCGAAGTTCTCTCACCCCGCGCGCTGCTGGGCGTATTCCGCGACCAGCGCCTCGAAACCGTCACCAACTACTGGCGGAATCTCGGCGGCTTCACGTCCAACATCTTCCAGTCGGACAAGCAAGCGATCATCTGGGAGAAGATCGTCGGCAACCGCGAGGTTGCGACCTTCTCCCTGCCGCAGAACCCCGGCCGTCCGTCCTACCGGCGCCGTGGCTCGACGGCCGCGTCCTTCAGCCCTGCCTACATCAAGCTGAAAGACCCGGTGATCCCTGGCGAGCAGTTCACCCGCCGCCCCGGCAACCTCTTCGACGACTCCCCGCGCTCGCCGGCTCAGAACCGCGACGCGGAGATCGCCGCGATCCTCGAACATCACCGCAAGATCATCGAGCGGCGCATGGAGATCATGGCGTTCCAAGCCGTGACCTACGGCAAGGTGCTCGTCGAGTATCAGGACGGCCCGACCGTCGAGGTTGACTACGGCCGCGACACTGCGCTGACCGACATCCTCACGACCGGCTTCTGGGACTCCAACACGGACATCGTGGCGAAGCTCCAGGAATACACCGACGCGATGGCGAACGCCGACTTCGGCGGCCGTGGCTCGGTCGTCACGCTGGGCCGCGAAGTCTGGCGTGTCATGCGCTCGAACACGAAGCTGCTCGAACTCATGGACGTGAACATGCGCGGCGGCGAAGGCAACTCCATCGCCCGCTCCATGATCCAGGCGCGTACTCCGGACGCTCCGTGGACCGTGGTCGGCCAAGTGCCGGGCCTCACGTTCGTCCTCTACGAAGACTTCTACGAGGACAACAGCGGCAACCACGTGGACATCATGAACCCGCGTGACCTGGTCATCACCTCCGCCGACTACGGCGGCGTGTCGGCCTACGGCGCGATCCTGGAGATCGAGCAACTGCTCGCTCAGCCGGTGTTCACGAAGATGTGGATCGAGCAAGACCCGTCGGCCATGAACATCATGACCCAGTCGGCGCCGCTCGCGATCTCGCCGTTCCCGAACCGCTCGTTCCACGCCCGCGTGGTCGAGGAAGACTCCAACTCCTAAGCCTGACGGCTAGGACCGAAACAGGGGGCGGCAGGGAAACCTGCCGCCCTTTGCCTTTAAGTGAGGGACACACGTTCCTCCACAACACGAGGGAACTACATGCAAATCGTTCTGTTCGTCGGCACCACCTCGACCGAGGTGGGCAGCAAAGAGCCGACAAAGTTCTACGGTGGCGAGACGGCCAACATCGTCGAGAAGGAAGCCGAGTCGCTCATCTCGCAGGGCTTCGCCGCCAAGGCCAACTCGAAAGAGGCGAAGGACTTCCTGTCGAAGGCTCCTCGCGTGAACCCCAAGACCCGCCGCCAAAACCTGAAAGCCGTGACCCCTGGTCTCGAACAGCGCGTCGCGGTAAAGAAAGCGGTGAAGGAAGCCGCCGAGAAGGTGAAGAAGGAAGCTGAAGCCGCAAAGCCGGCCGCCGCTCCTCGCCGCCGTCGGCCGCTCGAAGACCTCGGCGCCGGCCTCAATGGTGCAGCCAAGAAGGAAGACTAGGATGGGATGGCGCGACATCAAACGGGCGGCCCGGTCTACGGTCCACCAGACGATGAAAGTCCGCGCCGTCTACCTCGTCGGCGGATCACCCGAGCATGACTCCAACAGCGGGTCGTTCTCGGGCTCCGCGTCTGGCAACCTGCACGGCCTGCCCGTGGTCGAGGTTCGCATCCACGAGAAGGGCACGAAGCTCGGCGATCAAGCCGGCACCTCGCTCAACTCCGCCGAACGCTACGACGTGATCCCCAAGGTCGTCTTCTGGCGCTCCGAACTCGAAGCCGCTGGCATCTCGCCCACCCGTGGCGACGTGCTCTCTGTCACGAGTGGAGAAGCCTACTACATCGACGTGGTGGAACCTCACGACCAGGAGACGATCACCGCGCGGATCACGCGCCTTGATGCCGCTGACTCGGCTGGACTCCCTCTTCCCCCGGAGGAGTAGATGTCGAACCTCTCCGTCACGATCCAGGGCATCAACTCCCTGCTCGATCTCAAAGACCTTCCGAGGAAGTCGCAGATCGCCGCACAGCGCGCGGTCAACCAGACCCTCCGCAATACCCGTGCGAAGTCGGGCCGTATGCTGCGGCAGGAGGTGGCCTTCCCGGCTCGATACCTCACGGGCGCCGACGGCAAGATCGAACAGTTCTCCGCGAGCGCAGGCAAGCTCGAAGGCAAGCTCGTCGCCGCGTCGCGGCCCACGGGCCTCGCACGCTTCGTCACGAACCCCAACGCGAAGCGCGGTAAGCTGCGCGTCGAGGTGCAGCCCGGCGGCCAGCGGACGCTCCCTGGCGCGTTCATGCTGGGTCTGGGCAAGGCTGGCGGCGAAGCGTCTATGCTGGCCGTGCGATCACCTGGGAAGCCCTCGGGGGCATACCGGCCGCGCCGGCTGGGCAAGAGCCTCTGGCTCCTCTATGGTCCCTCAGTCGCGCAGGCGCTCCTCGGGGCGAGCGGGCGCAAGGGCATCTGGCCCGACATGGAAGGCGAGATCGCAGCCGCTCTGGAGAAAGAGTACCTGCGTCAACTGGGTCTGGAGAACATCTGATGGCCGAGCAATACCCTCTTCGCCTGCGGATCATGCAGGGCCTCACCGAGCTTCTGGAGACCATCGCCGAGGAGGACTCGAACAGCGGGGCCACGGGCTACCACCACACGCTCGCAGGGAAGGTCTTCCGGGGCCGCAACCTCTATGGCGCAGGCGACCCCCTGCCGATGCTGGCGATCCTGGAGACGCCTATCGCGAACGATCAGGTGGACTCGCCCCCGACCTCACCGCACTCGACCGGCGACTGGGACATCTCGATCCAGGGCTTCGCCAAGGACGACAAGGCCCACCCCACTGATCCCGCCTACCTCCTGGTGGCCGATGTCGTGCGCTGCCTGGCGAAAGAGAAGAAGCGGCTCGACCGAGGCCGCACGGCCACGGGCCAAGCACCTGCCCTGTTGAACGTGCTGCTCGCCAATGGTAAGCCGGCAGTCCTATCCATGCAGATCGGGAGCCCGGTTTGCCGCCCTCCAGACGAGGTCTCGGACAAGGCGTACTTTTGGCTCGCGATCCGGCTGAAAATCGCCGAGGACTTGGAGAATCCCTATAGCTAAGTGAGGCGTTGACTTACGCCGCAACTGAGGCTGTAACACGTAGAGACCACCGACCACCGCCAGCAGGAGATTCCATCATGGCCGCCGCACAAGGCATTGTCACCAACAACTACACGCTGGGTCGTGGCGAGGTTCACTTCGCCCGCTTCGTCACGGGCACCCAAACCCCCAAGGGTTTCCGGTATATCGGGAACACGCCGGAGTTCTCGCTCACCATCGAGCAAGAGGTTCTCGACCACTTCGACTCGGATCACGGCATCCGCGAGAAGGACGAGAGCATTGCGCTCCAGGTCAACCGCTCGGGCACCTTCACGACCGACAACATCGACATCGCGAACGTCGCGATGTTCTTCTTCGGCGAGGAAGAGACCGTCACGGAAGCTGGTGCGGTCATCACGGCCGAGGAAGTCAACGATGTCGAGCAGGGCCTCTACTACCAGCTTGGCATCTCGGCTGCCCGCCCGGCCGGCGCCAAGGGCCTGATCGCCTACGACGCCGACGACTCGAACTCGGCCGGCGTCTTCACGGTTGTCGAGAACGACTCGAACTCGGCGGGCAACACCGCCTACGTCTATGGCACGGACTACACCATCGACGCCGAGACGGGCCGCCTCTACATCGTGGTTGGCGGTGGGATCGCGGAAGGCACCGACCTTCAGGTATCCTACACGATCCGCGCTTCGTCCTACACCCGTGTCCTGTCGGGCTCGGAGCCGGTCGAAGGCGCGATGCAGTTCATCGCCTTCAACCCGGTCGGCGACGACATCGACTACTTCTTCCCGTGGATCAAGGTATCCCCGAACGGCGACTACGCCCTGAAATCCGACGAGTGGAACGTCATCCCGTTCCAAGTCGAAATCCTGAAGCGTACCTCGTTCTCGGCGATCTACGCCTCGGGCCGCCCGGTCTACTCGTAACACAACGAGAACTTGGGTTGCAATTTGCCAAGGCCCGTGTCAGAGATGGCGCGGGCCTTGGTCCGTTTAGCAGAGGGTAAACATGCAATCCGTCACTCAACTATCGTCTATCGGCTTTGAAACGGCCGTTGTCGTCATCCGGAAGGGCAAGGAAGGCAAGCCCGACCAGTCCATCCAAATCAGGGGCCTCTCGGCCTCCGACCTCGTCAAGCTGATGAGGGTCCACGGCCCGACCATGGTGCAGGTTTTCAACCGCGCGGTCGCCACCAAGATTCACGAAGACACCCTCATCCATGACGCGGCGGTAGCCAAGGGCGCTGACCCCGGCACGGTCGAGGAGTCCCAACTCGACCTCGGCCCGATCCTGCTGCAAATGGTCGAGCAGTTCCCCGACCTGATCGCCGACGTTGTCGTGCTCGTCACGGACGATGCGAACCCCGGCAAGGCGTTCGAGGTCGCGAAGCGCCTGCCTGTGCCCGTCCAACTGAAGATGCTCCAGGAGGTCTCCCGCTTGACGCTGGAGGATCATGGCGGCGTGGGGGAGTTGATCGAGACCGTGACCAGCCTGTTCGGCGGGATCAACGGTCTCGTAACCGCACTCCGGACCTCCGAGTCTGGCTCAATGATCTCCAGCATTCGGTCGGGCTCCTAAAGCAGCACGGCTGGCCCGACGCGGACAGGTGGCCCCTCTACGCCGTATGGCAGGAGCAGGGCCGCCTCAACAAGCGGATCAACGACGGCCTGGTGACTGGTGCAGTCCTCATGCAGTCCGCGATCATCTCGTGCTTGGACAAGAAGGGCGCCGAGTCGTTCAAGAAGATGCTCAACGATCTAGGTGGCGGCTCCTCGGCCGCGACCGAGCCCGAGGTCGAGAAGACGCAGAAAGGTCGGTCGGCGAAACCCCACGTTCCGGTGCCCAAAGGGCCGAAGGATCACAGGGTTCCTGCACCCCCGAAAAGGCGCACAAAAGAAGACATCCTGAAGTGAATTTGTAGGGTTTGCCGGCACGTGGCATACATGCCGGTAAACCCTACAGACGAGGGCCTGCTATGGCAAAGCGCGAAGTCGAACTGATTATCAAAGCGCGCGACCAGGCGAAGGCTGCGGTCGATGGAATCGTTGGCTCGATCAACGATCTGGCGAAGGCGCAGTCTGGCCTCGGCAAGTCGGGTGCTGTCGCCAACAGCGCCCTCGGTCGACTCTCATCCGAACTGAAGACCCTCCAGACGAACGCGGCTGGCCTGACCAGCCTCAACCGTCTCGCCAACAACTTCGACCGCACCACGAAGAACGTGGAGCGCATGGAGGGCCAGCTTGCGGACACGCAGGCCCGCCTTCTGGAGACCGGCCAGCGTGCCGGCGCAACCGCTGGTAAGTTCGCCGAGCTTGAGTCCGCGACGCGGCAGGCAGGCGCCGCGCTCAAGGCGTCCACCGCCGGCCTCGAAGCCGCACGCGCCGAGGAAGCGCGCCTCGCGGCAGCCGTGGCTGCGACGAAGCAGGCATACTCCGAACAGATCGCGATCACGCGCCGCAACAAAGCTGCGACCGACGAACAGAAGAGTTCGATCAACCAGCTTGCGCAGACCCTCTTCCAACTCTTCGCCGCGCAGGAGCGCGCGACGAGCGCCGTGCAGCAGCAGCAGTCGGCCGTGCGGATCGCGGGCCAGGCGTTCTCCTCGCTCTCGGGCCAAGCCAAGATCGCCGAGCGCGACCTGGCGCGCGTCACCGCGCAGTTCACCGCCCTGTCCACGGCCGCACAGGAAGAGGCTGGCGCGGTCAACCAGGCGCAGGAAGCCCTCAATGAGGTGAAGACTGCCGCGACCACGGCAGCCGCAGCCCTCGGTGGTGTGGAGATCAAGCAGGAGCAGATCGCCGCCGAGAGCGCGCGTGTGGCTGCTGCTATCGACAAGGTCTCCCTCGCGCTCCAGCGCCAGCAGGCGGCCGTCAAGGCATCCACGCAGGCGGGGGCAGGGGCGCAGGCTCCGGTCAACGCCTTCCGTGCGCAGGAGCAGGCCGTCAACGAAGCTCGCGCCGCGTTCCAGGCAGCGAGCGCAGACCTGAAGCGACTGAAGGCCGAGATGGCGGCAGCCACCCAGCCGACGGCCGCGCTCTCCGCCGAACTCCTGGCAGCCCGGATCAACGCGCAAGCGGCCGGGCAGGAGTGGCGCAACCAGTCGCAGACTCTCGCCGCGCTCTCCGTCAAGCTGCGTGAAGCGGCTGCTGCGGAGAAGGCGAAGGCACAGGCTGACCGGGAGGCCGAAGCATCGGCCGCCGCGAACGCGCGTGTGCTGAAGGAACAGGAAGCCGCACAGAACCGCCTCTCGCTGGTGGCCCGCATCCTCGGCCGCGATGTGCGCTCGCTCTCGGGCGCATTCGCCACGGTGGGCCCTGCTGCGCGCCAGGCGGCCGGGGGGATCGCCGAGAGCACGGACCAGAGCCGTCGCGCCCTGTCGATCTCGCAACGCCTGCGCGGGCAGCTTCTCGCGCTCGCCTCGGGCTTCGTCGGCTTCTACGCGGCGATCACGGCCATCGGTGGCGTGGTCGGCGCCCTGCGCTCCGTAGAGGCTGCGCAGTCTCGACTCAATGCGGTGTTCGACGGCGACCAGAACAAGGTGCGCCAGGAGCTTCGCTTTATCTCGAACGAGGCTGATCGCCTCGGTCTCTCGTTCCAAGTCCTGTCGCAGGAGTATGGTCGCTTCGCTATCGCGGCCAACGCTGCGAACTTCTCGGCCGAGGGCACTCGGACGATCTTCACGGCGGTTGCCGAGGCAGCCCGTGTCAACAAGGTCTCGACTGAAGAACTCCAGGGCACCTTCCTCGCCCTGCAACAGATCGTGTCGAAGGGCACGGTCTCGATGGAAGAACTGCGCGGCCAGCTTGGCGAACGCCTGCCTGGCGCGTTCAACATCTTCGCTGACGCTCTCGGTGTCTCGACGGCCGAACTCGACAAGCTCATCCGTCAGGGCGATGTCGCGGCATCCGAGGAGACCCTGCTCAAGTTCGCCGACGAACTGACGGCTCGCTTTGGTGGTGCTCTGCCGGCTGCGCTCTCCAGCGTCACGACCGAGATCGACCGCTTCACGAACAACCTGTTCGAGGCGCAGGCTCGCGTCGCCGAGGGCGGCTTCGCTGACGCGCTGCAAAACGCGCTGCGCACCCTCAACGAAGGATTCAAATCCCGCGAGGGCCGCGACTTCTTCCTCCAGGTCGGCGCGGCTGCTGGCACGCTCGTCAACATCCTGACGTTCCTGGTCGAGAACTTCGACAAGGTTCTGCTCGTCGGCCAAGCCCTGATCGCGCTAAAGATCGCCCCGTACATCGTCGGCATCGCGACTGCGATGCGTACTGCTGCGGCGGCCTCCGCGCTGCTCGCGTCCGACATCTTCCTGCTCGACGCGGCCCAACAGAAGCAGGTGCTCTCGGCGGCAGCGTCCTCCAACGGGGTGCTCGCCCTCGGCGCAGCCTTCAAAGTGGTCAGCCTAAACGCCAAGGTCGCGGTCGAAATCATCAGGACCACGGGCATCACGAGCGCAGCCAGTGCAATCGCGATCCGGGGCCTCGGGACTTCCCTCGGAGTCCTAGCGACCACGGCCGTCGCGGCTGTCCGCGCGCTCGCACCCCTGGCTCTGGCCTTCGTCGGCATCACCCTGCTCACCGAAGCCTTCGGACTCTTCGGCGCCAAGGTGCCTGAAGCGACCAGTGCGCTCGACGAGCACACGCGCCAGGTCGATGCATACACGAAGGAAGCCGAAGAGGCGGAGCGCGCCGGCCGCGCGTTCAACGCTGCTCTCGTCGACTCGGATGCGCTGCGCGCACGGGCGAACCTCGACGCGCTTGCGAACGAGTATGTCAAGCTGCGCGATGAGGCGAAGAAGACCACCAACGATCTGCTCGCCGAGTTCCAGAAGGTCAACGCTGGTCTCCTCGGCGAGGAGGCTGCACAGAACGTCTCGAAGCTCGCCGTCCAGTTCAACCAAGGCAAGCTGACGATCTTCGAGTTCCAACAGAAGCTCCGCGAACTCAGTGAAAACCTCGACGGCCCGGCGGCCAACGCGGTGCAGGGCTTCGCGTCCTCGCTGGTGGGCATCACAGACAAAGCCGGTGAAGTCGAGCAGGCGATGGGCCGTCAAGCCATTGTCACGAAACAGCTTGGCGACACGACCATCGACATCGACCGCACGATCCAACGTGTCGGTCTCAGCTACGACGCGACGACCGGCAAGATCAAGGAAGCCACCGACGCGCTCGCCGAGCAGCGCCGTGTCGCCGACCAGGCCAACACCGCCCTTGGCGCTCTGGAGAACCGCATCCCCGCTCTCGCCAAAGCTCGCGAGCGCGAGGCCAAGCGCACGAAGCTGGAGGAGGACGCCGGCCGCTCACTGCTCGGAGTCACCGATCCGCAGGAAGTGCTTCGCCGTCTGGAGATCATCCGCCAAGCCCGCGCTGCTCTGGAGAAAGAGTTTGCGGACGAGGATGCTCGCGCCGCGAAGAAAGAGAAGCCGCCGCGCGATCCGCAGAAAGAGTTCAACGACGAACTCCAGCGCAGCGTAGACCTCCGTCGCTTCGAGCAGACCCTCGTCGGCAAGTCCATCCGTGACCAGGAAATCCTCCGCGCCATCTACGAGGCGAAGGCCAAGGCAGACGAAGACAACCTCGAATTTTCCGACGCGCAGGAGCAGGCGATCCGCGACACCGTTGGTGCGCTGTTCGACGCGAACCTCGCGGAGGAGACCCGCAACGCCACGCTGGAGAAGCAACTCGAACTCCGCAAGCTGCTCGGCCAAGAGTCGACCGTGCAGGAAGAGGTCGAAGCTCTCGCCCGCCAGAACAACATCGACCTTCTCACGAAGGAAGGTCAGGCGTGGGGTGAAGTCACCGCGCAGATCATCGAGCGTGAGCGCCAGGAGCGGAAGCTCCAGCAGGCGGTCGAGGACGTGCGCGCTCTGGAGCGCCAGCGTCAGGAGGCCCTGGAGGAGTTCAACAAGCTCAGCGCAGGCGGAGCCCTGTCGGCCGAGGAGACGCAAGGCCGCGTCGCCGCGCTCGAAGAGATGCGCGTCAAAATCCTCGCCGCGAAAGAGGAAGCCCTCGCACTGGCGCGTGCCCTCGGCGACGAGAAGGCAATCGCGGCGCTGACTCGAGTCAACGTCGAACTCTCGGAAGCCCAACTGAAGCTGCTGGAGATCAAGCAGGCTGTCCGCGATGCTTTCGCGAGCGGCGCTGTCGATGCGATCATGCAGGCGGGCCAGGCCATCGCGACCGGCATCGAGCAAGGCGAGCGGTGGGAGAAGGTCTTCCGCAACATCCGTGACGCCGCGCTCCAGTTCGCAGGCGACTTCCTGCTGAAGATCGCCGAGATGATTGCGCAGCAGGCGATCCTCAACGCCCTCGCGGCCACGCCTATCGGCGGCCTGCTCGACGCGGGCGCTTCCGCTATCGCCGGGCTCAACCCTGCGGCCACGGCTGCGGCTGCCACGATCTCCGCGTCCCTCACGGCTGCGGGCACGACGGCTGGCGCTGCGGTCGCGACCGGCGGCACGACGGCTGCTGCGGGCCTCACGGCTGCGGGCACGACGGCGGGCGCCGCTCTCACGGCCACCGGCCTGCAACTGGCTGCGGCTATCACCACTGCCGGTGCTGCGGCTGCGGCGGCTATCGCGGCTGCGGCTGCTGCCTCGGCTGTGGCAGGCATCGCGCACGGCGGGGGTATCGCAGGAGCGGGCCTCCAGAAGCGCACCGTGCCGGCATCCCTGTTCCGCAACGCGGGCCGATTCCACAATGGCGGGCTGCCTGGCCTGCGCAAGAACGAGGTCGCCGCGATCCTCCAGAAGGGCGAGGAAGTCGTCACCGAGGACAATCCGCGCCACGTCAAGAACGCTGGCCGTGGTGGCGGTGGGCAGCCGATCAAGGCGGTCATCAACAACTTCGTGGATGCAGCGGACTTCATTCAGGCGGGCCTCAATAGCCCGGTCGGAACGCAGACGTTCCTCAACTTCATCCGCGACAACAAAACAGCCGTGAACGGAGCACTAGGATAATGGCATACGAAACTGGCACGGCCACCGATCACGCGGACCTCTGGGACCGCTTCATCTCGTTCATCACCACTGACCCGGAGCTTGTAGCTCTCGGGCAGAACTGGGACATCGCGTGGGGCTCTGACTCCAACAGCGACTCCGATGACGCCAGCCTCGGCGTCGTTCTGCGCGGCCCCGGTCTCGCGGACGATGCTTCGGTGTATGTCGCGATGCGCCGTGACGACTCGAACATCACGGGCGATGTGAGCACATGGTACATGCGCGGCTGCACGGGTGTCGTGGAGTCGGCGACGGCCTACAACCTGCACGTCAACATGACCCCGTATCCGGTCAAGATGTTCACGCGCCCGAACACGATGCGCTATTGGTTCATCGCCAACGGCCGCCGCTTCATCATCGTCGTCCAGGTCGGCACCGTCTATGAGGCGATGTATGCCGGCTTCTTCCTCCCCTACGCGGACCCCACGGTCTACACGTATCCGATGTTCATCGGTGGATCGGCGGGCTCGGGCGGATCGCAAGAGGCGACCTCGCACACCTCGGTTGCCGACGACCACTCGCTGTTCTGCTTCTCGAACTCGAACTCGTCGAGCGGATCGAGCGGCTACAACCCGTCGGCATGGATGCTCGATCCCTCGGGCAACTGGCTGAAGGTCTCGAAGAACGACACGTCGGCGCCGGCCAACATCGGCCCTGCGTGGTTCGGTGTGGGCCTCGGCCTCGGGGCCGTGCTCAACAGCGGCCAGAACAACTCGGGCGCCGGCCAGTACGGCTACGAGAGCGTCAGTGCTCGCGAGCAGGCGGCCTATGGCGACGGCTTCACCCTGACGCCGTTCACGCTCACGCAGGCCAGCCCGAGCGATCAGACCTTCGGTGTGCTTGATGGCGTCTACCGCGTGCCCGGTCGCGGCCAGACCATCGAGAACGTGATCCAGGCGGAGAACTCCGTCCACATCGTCTTCCAGAACGCCTTCCGCACCGCCCTCGGCAATTGGTTCGCCGTGACACGCGGGCCGGAAGATAGTAACAGTGCCTACATCGCGAACGAGGAGAGCAACAGCTAATGGCTTACGAAATCCACTCCATCAGCGCGATCACGGATGTCCCGACTTTGGTCGGGGCATTCGCTGCTACCATCGGGTGGGAGACGGACCTCACGACTCCGTCCACCCCGATCATCCGCAGGCCGCAGGGCGGCGACTCGAACTCCGGATCGAACTCCGCCTTCGAGGCGAGCGATGCGATCCCGTTCCGCGTCACCGCGTCTGTCGCCGGGAGCACGCACACCCTGTCGGTCGCGGGCCACCAATACGACGAGGAGTCCAACTCCGCGATCAACGCGCTGCAAGTCGGAGCCGCCGTCTTCGCGTCGCCTATCGTCGGCGCTGGATCGCCGGCCGTGGTCCTGCCGACGCAGCTTCACCTGATCGGCGCGCTCACCCCCGAGCCCTACATCGCGATCATCGTGGAGTATGGCGCGAACCTCTACCGCCACATGTATATCGGCAACCTTGAGAAGGTCGGCGACTATCAGGGCGGCGAGTGCATCGGCACGACTGACGGACCTGGTAGCTCGTCGTCCACGCGCGAATACTACAGCATCAACATGAAGTACCTCTTCGGCGCCCGCAGTGATCGCAGGGTCGCGGCGGAGTGCGGCGGGGTGCATGTGGAGCACGCGGACAACCTCTACCCGTGGCGCTTCTTCAAGGGCTCGACGGCCACCAACACAACGCCGCTGCTCAGCTTCCCTGTGAACGCGGTCATCGGTGGCTACAACGATGCGATCAACGATGGCTACCTCGCACGCGGTCGCTCGCCGTTCGCGAACCAGCAGATGCTCTCGCCGATCAACCTCTACAACGCAGACCCCATCGTCGGCGACGTGGAGTTCCGGCCCATCGGCAAGCCTGCCGGCGTGCGTCACGTCAACATGCAAGACCTCCAGCCGGGCGCAGAGATCATCGTCGGTGGTATGCTCTGGCGCGTCTTCCCCTCGCACGCTCGCCGCGCGGAGACGACCATGCCCGAGTCGACCAACTCTGGCTCGAACCCGCCCGAGTTTGAGACTTCCCTGTGGGTGGGCTATGCCTACGCTGTCGGCGAGGAAGACTCGAACTCTGCGGGTGCGTAATGGCTAGCTCGATCCAGCCTCTCATGGAGACGTTCACGACGCCTGGTAGCGCAGCTACCGGCGTCGCTGGCGCTGTGCAGCCTGGCGCACGCACGCACGCGCAGGAGTTGGAGTCCGGGATCACTGGTCCCGACACGAACTACTTCATGGTGCAGACGCTTTGGGAGCAGCGCACGGGCGAGCGGCAGTTCACGTTCCTCGACGACTTCTACTTCCGCATCTACCTGATCCCGAACGAACTGGCTTATGGCACCTTCGCGGCTGACACCACGATCCAGGTCCGCGTGTGGAACGCCTACTTCGACGACGCAGTGCTCAACACTGTGACGCCGGCATTCGGCACCGAGGTCGCATACGACGGCACGGTGCCTGTCGCATTCGGCGCCCTGCAAATCCAGACGCTCTCGTTCACGGCGGATGGCGAAGGCGAGACAGTGCTCTCGGACTCCTTCACGCTGTCCTTCGATCTTGGCGACATCCTCGAACTCGATGTCACCGGCTTCCGCGTTCCGCAACTGACGGATCAGGTCTGGGAATACAAACCCAACTGGGCCGCGTCCTACAACATCGAGTACGCCTTCCTCACCGAGGTCATCACCTCGGCGAACGGGCGCGAGCAGCGTATCCAATACCGGCAGACCCCGCGTATGCAGGTGGAGTTCGAGGTCGCGCTCACCCGGCTTGAGCGTCGCGAGTATCAGCGCCTCATGGTGGGCAACCAACGCGGTCGGTTCTTCGTCCCTGAGATCACGCGCTATGTCACGACCTCTGCCGTCATGCCGGCCGAGACGCTGGAGGCTTACATCGACGGCGACATCCCGTGGTGGCTGGCGGAGAACAACGCCTATGTGATCCTGCACGATGGAACGAACTGGTCGCTGCGTCGTGTGGACTTCGAGACGGAGGACTCCAACTCCGCACCCCTGGTCCGCTTCAAATCGGACGACGAGATCGAGTGGCCTGTCGGCACCAAGATTTACCCCGCGCTCTCCTGCTTCATCGCAGACGAGACGAGCGGCAACATGCTCACCAACACCGTGCAGACGGTGACGCCGCGCTTCTTCGTTCGACCTGGCACGCAGGCTGTCGAGCCCGCGACCTCGCCGCTCCAGACGTTCGACTCGCGAGAGCTTTGGCTGGAGAAGCCGAACTGGGCTGACCCGCCGCAGACGGTGGACTACCACCCGACGGTCTTCATCAACTTCGAGGTCGGCCGAGTCGACCGCATCGCGGACGTGGACTTCCAGCAGAAGCGCCTGGTGCTCAACTACACGGGCCGCGACTTCGCACAGTCCGAGATGCTGCGGGAGTTCTTCTTCCGCTGCGCCGGGCAGTGCCGTGAGTTCTACATGCCGACTTGGGAGTATGACATCGACGCCGCGCAAGGCTGGGTGTCGGGAGACGACATCATCGTGGTCGATGGCGTGGAGTTCGCAGGCACCTACGCGGATGACCCGGTTCGCTTCGGCGCGGGAGTCGCTCTGGTCCTGCTCGACGGCACCATCGTCTACAAGCAGATCGCGGACATCTTCGCCGAGGTCGACTCCAACGGTGACGGGCAGAGCATCATCCAACTCACCGAGACCATGGGCCAGGACATCGACCTCGAAGACGTGGAGAAGATTTGCTGGGTGCCCCTGTGGCGCTTCGCGACCGACCAGTGCAGCTTCGAGTTCCTGACGGACGAAGTTTGCCAGGTCGCCTTCACTGTGCAAACTCAACCGTGGTCCGCGAAAGACGGCGACGACCAATCGAACTCGGAGATCGTCTGATGACGAACGCCTATGACGAATACGACGAGAGCCGCGAGCATGGGATGCCCGTCAACCTGATCCTCTTCAGGTACGGCGTCGCGACTCTATCGGTCTACGGCTACACCGACGCGGAGCAGCCGATCATCAAGGACGACGTGACCTACGAGCCGATCCCGGTCTCTGCTGGCAAGATCACCGCGAGCGGCACGCTCGACCGCAAGAGCCTCGAACTGCGCGTGCCTACGACGGCCGCTATCGCGCAACTCTATCGCGCGTATCCGCCATCCTACCCGATCTCGATGACGATCTTCAGGGGCCACCTGTCCGAGGGAGGCGTCACAGAGTGGCGCTCGATCTGGGTCGGCCGCGTCCTCAATGGCAAGCACGAAGGCGATGGCTCCCACCAGTGCGTGCTCACGTGCGAGCCGCTGGCGACCTCTCTGCGACGCGCCGGCCTCCGCCGTCACTTCCAACTCACCTGCACGCACACGCTCTACTCGACCGGGCCGAAGCAGTGCAACGCGAACCGAGCAGCCGCCACCTTTACGGTGCTGCCGAACTCCGTAGTCGAGAACGCCCTGGAGATCGGTCTGCCCGACGGCTTCGCGCCGCCGAGCGTCATCGAGAACTTCAAGGGCGGTGTCATCGAATGGACGACGCCTGCTGGCAACGTGGAGATCAGGACCGTGTTCGAGGTGGAGGAGTCGTCGAACGGCTACACCGTCTACATGAGCGGCCCGACCACCCTGCTCACGACGCAGGTCGTTCGCATCTCCCTCGGGTGCAACCACCAGATGGATCACTGCTCTGGCCTGCACTCGAACATTCACAACTTCGGCGGCTGCCCGTGGATTCCCGTACAGAATCCCATCGGCACCCCCGTCAATCCTTACGGGTGACACATGGTCTGGGATTGGGTTGTCCAGCTTCTCATCGCCATCGCCGTCTCTATCGTGGCGAACCTCATCCTGCCCAAGCCGAAAGGCCCGAAGGCGGAGAGCGCGAAAGACCTTGAGGCCCCTGTCGCCGAGGCAGGGAAGCCGATGCCGCGCGTCTGGGGCACGATGACGATCAAGGGGATCAACCTCCTCTGGTACGGCGACAAGAACGTGCGCGAGTTCGAGGTGAAGACCGGCGGAGGCAAGAAGTGATCGTCTACATCGCTGACATCCGCGCCGCCGGCTACTGCGTCAAGGGCGCCCGCAAGTGGTTCGAGCTTCACGGTTTGGACTTCAAGGCGTTTTTGCGCGATGGTATCGACGCGAAAGAACTGATCGAGAAGGGTGACGGCCTGGCAAAGAAGGTCGTCGAGATGAAGAGGGTCCGCGATGGGCGGTAAGTCACAGAAGATGCGGGTTGCCGAGTACCGGCTCTCAACGCACTTCGGCGTGTGTCTGGCGCCCGTGCGCCTGCGCGGCCTGTTCTTCGGCGAGAAGCTGGCGTGGGAGGGAGACCTCGACACCCAGACGATCATCGGCATCAACAACATCGACCTGTTCGGTGGCGTGCAGAAGGAAGGCGGCATCCAAGGCGACATCTACTTCCTGCCCGGCGACGAGAACCAGACGATGCCCGAGGGCCTTGCGGCGAAGCTGGGCCTCACCACCGCGACCTGCCCTGGCTTCCGTGGCTTCGCGTCCGTCTTCATGGTGGGCAACGGGACCGGCGTGCAGAACCCGGAAGGTCTGCCTCACCCTCGCTTCGGGCTTCCGCCGGTAGCGGGTAGCGCGGGCCAGAACCTCCCCGGCTTCGTGTGGGGCTACAACAACCCCTACCTGAAGACGGCGTGGGTCAAGGTCACAGGCGAGCCGGAATACACGACCGGCGTCCTGCCCGACGAGACCGCCATGATCGGCGACGACTGCAACCCTGCCCACATGATCTACGACGTGCTCGTGGACCCGAACCTCATGGGTGGCTCTGCTGCCGGCATCCACGTCGCGTCCTTCATCGCTGCTGCGCAGACCCTCTTCGACGAGGAGTTCGGTCTCAGCATGGGCTGGTTCCAGCAGGACACCCCCGAAGCGTTCGTCAGTGAAATCCTCGACCACATCCAGGCGACCGTCTACACGGACCCGGCCGACGGCCTGTTCCACATCAAGCTCCTGCGCGATGACTATGATCCGGACACGATCCCTGAGTTCGACGAGAGCAACTGCAAGCTCACCAACTTCCAACGCAAGTCGTGGGGCGAGACGATCAACGAGATCGTGGTCAGCTTCACGAACCCTGCGAACGAGGACAAGGCTACCGTCTCCTGGCAAGACCTCGGCAACGTGATCTCGCAAGGCTCGGTGGTCACGGACAACCGCGACTACTATGGCGTGCGCAACCCCGACCTGGCGACGAAGCTGGCTGTCCGCGATAGCCGCACGGCGTCTGCACCGCTGGCGTCCTGCGAACTCGAAATCTTCCGCACGACGAACTCGCAGATCGTGCCCGGTGGAGTCATCAAGGTCTCGAACGCGGCCCTCGGTCTCTTCGGTGTGATCTTCCGCATCGGGTCCGTGGACTATGGACGCACGACCGACTCGAAGATCAGGCTCTCCCTGCTCGAAGACATCTTCGGCTTCCGCGTTGGCGCGTACTACGCCCCGCCGGCCACACTGCACGAGGACGGCGCAACACCCTCCGAGGCAGCCTACATCAAGACCTTCACGATGCCGGCGTTCTTCGTCGCGCAGTTCTCGGGCGGCTTCCCTGATCCGGACGAGACCTTCGCCGCGATCATCGCCACGCAGTCGGACGGCGACACGTCTCGCTATGAACTCTGGAGCGAGCAGACGACGCTCGGGGGTTCACTGGAGTACGGCAGCCTCGGCGAGCGTATGCTCACCGGCCGGTCGACTCTCATCAACGATCTCGACGCGGAAGCTGACACGCTGATCGAGTTCGCCACGACGACGCCGGGCACTGGCCCCGAGACGGACGGCTTCGTTCTGATCGGTGGCGACGAGGACGAGCAGGAGCTTGCCTTCCTGCGCGAGATCGACTCGAATAACGTGTGGACCCTCGACCGTGGGATGCTCGATACGACTCCCAAGGCGTGGCCCGCCGGAACGGAAATCTGGTTCCTCTCTCCAGCGGTGCAGTTCGGCGACGCCACTGCGCTCGCTGACGGCCAGACGGTGAACTACAAGGTGCTGCCCAAGACCTCGCTCGGGACGCTCGCGCTCGCGGACGCCACGGCGCAGCCGGTCACAGTCTCGAACCGCCCCAACGATCCGATCCGCCCTGCCAAGGTGCGGGCCAACGGCTTCGGGTTTGGCGAGATCGACCTGGTGTCGGTTGCCGAGGCAGACGGCGACATCACCATCACGTGGGCGAACCGCAACCGCGACATGGAAGAGACCACGGTCTATTCATGGGACGACGACGGCATCACTCCGCCGGTCGGGGTGACGACCACCATCCGCATCTACAGCGCAGGCGGCACGCTGATCGCCACGCACGCCGGGCTGACGGGCGAGAGCTACGTGCTCGATCCCTATGACTATGCCGGAAAGACCCTCGTGCGCGTCAACGTGAAAGCGGTGGACGGCGACGGCAATGAAAGCATCCAAGGCCACGACCTTCTGATCCGCGTTGGCTACGGCGGCTGGGGCCTCAACTGGGGCTTCTCGTGGGGCGGCGGATCGTGATAATGGACACGCAGGAGAACTGACATGGCATCCCGTATTTTCGCAAACCTCGGCCTGCGCGGCGGCTACTCCGTCGGTGAAGACGGCTGGGGCGACGCAGCAACAGAAGACCTGCGCAAGCTGTCCATCCTCTCGCAGGCGGTGGTCTTTAGCTTCGTCACGGAGCTTCCTGACTCGCCGACGAACGGCGACCGGCACATCCTGTCTGCGGAGGACTCCAACTCTGGAGCCGCGAACTCGATCATCTACTTCGACGTGGACACGTGGGTCTACTTCACCCCGCTCGAAGGGTGGGAGGTGTGGGACATCGGCACTGCCTCGAAGTATCGCTTCAACGGTGCCGCCTGGGTCGCGGCTGCTGCTGCGACTGTCACGGCAACGGATGTGTCCTACGACGCTGGCGACGAGGGCGACTCGAACTCGGAAGACACCACGGTCGCACAGGCGCTCGACGAACTCTTCAAGCGCATCCGTGCGATCAGCGGCGCAGTGAACGCGACCGCCGTGGCCTACGACTCTGGCACGGACGGCGACTCCAACTCGACCGAGACGAACGTCGCTGACGCACTTGATGATCTCTACCTCCGCATCCGCAACATCATCTCGGGCGGTGGAGTCGACGCGGGCGCCGTGACCTACTCTTCCGGCGACGGCGGAGACTCGAACTCGGACGAGACCACGGTGGCCGGCGCGCTCGACGATCTCTATGGTCGACTCCGCGTTCTCGATCCGGCGTTCTTCTTCGTCGGTGGATCGGGCGACGCGAACCGCCGCGTGACCTACGTGGCGAGCCGCCCGTTCATCCTGCCGGCGTCCCTCACGGGGTCGCAGACGTGGGCGGAGACCCCGACCACGGATGACTCCAACTCTGCCAGCGTTGCCTTCGACATCCAGAAGAACGGATCGAGCATCGGCACGATCACTTTCGACGGTGGATCGCAGACGGGCAGCTTCACGTTCGCCAGCGCGGTCTCGTTCGCCGCTGGTGATCGGCTTGGCATCGTCGCGCCGGCATCGCTCGGCGCGTTGCTCGGCATCTCGATCACGCTCATGGGCACGAGGATCGGCTAATGGCTAGGGTTCAAGTCATCACCTTCACGCAGGCCGCGAAGGGTGTGGTGGACTACGCCGTCGATATGGGCGGCGAGATTCCGAAGGCCGTCATCCTGCTCACCAACTACCACGACCCGGCGAACGGGACGGCGGGCACGGCCTACGGCGCGCAGCGCGGGCCTGACTACTCCATCGGCTTCGCTGTGGCTGACGAGGACAGTAACAGCGACGGGCAACCGCAGTCTGAAAACAAGATGATTATTCAGGACAACAACAGTGTCCAATCATCCAACACCCGATACCAACTGGCCCTGCTCTACACGGGCTCGGTCTTCAGCCAGGATTGGGAAGTCTATCTGCACGGCTGCGATGCGGATGAAGTGTCGCTCAACTTCGTCAACGCTCCGATCTCGGGTGCAACGACTCGTCAGTTCACGATGATCGTCTTCGGAGGCGATGACTGTCTCGCTCACCTCGCCGAGATCAACCTCGGCACAGGCACGTCGGCGCTCGACCAGACTGCGCCGGGCTTCGAGCCTGACATCGTGTTCGCCGCGCACTGTGCGCGTAGCGCGGTTGGCCTGTCTTCGAGCGGCGCCGGCTTCGGCTTGTTCTCGTTCGGCATCGGGATCAACGACGGCTCGGACACTCAGCGTTGCATCGGCCGGCGAGATGGCTCGGGCACGCTCACCGTGAACCGCTCGAACTTCTGCGTCCTCGACAACCGAATCGCGGTCTTCCTCAATGGCGGCACGTCGCCATCGCTCGGCGCGCAAGTCACCATCGGCGACTACGACGCGAGCGGTTACAGCGTCACGCCGTCGGCCTCGCATTCCAGCATCATCATGTCGACTCTCGCCATCCAAGCGCCGGGCATCGACTTCCATCTCGACGACTATCTCACGCGCACGACGACCGGGACGCAGACCGTCACCGGCCTTTCGTTCGAGCCCGAAATCCTGTTCGTGGCTGGCGGCGGCTCGACTACGATCAACACGGCCTCGGGTCCGAACGCGGCGAACGCGACGAGCTACATGGGTGTCACCGAGAATGGCGGCGACTCGGGAATGTACCTGCTCGCCAGCCAGGATAACGTGGACCCCTCGAACTCGATCTGCTACTCGAACGACGACGGCAGCCTGATCTCCCTCGGCAACCCGACGGTGGACGGGCTCGTCGCTGGCGAGATCGCGAGCTTCACATCCGACGGCTTCGAGATCGAATACACAACTGTCAACGGCACCGCGTATCTCTTCATGGCGCTCGCCATGACGACGGGCGGTGGCGGTGGCGCTCCGGTCGACTCCACCAACTCTGGATTGATCTTCGTGGTGACGTGATGAAGGACGGCGTTCCATGGCGAGTGCGCAAGGCTCTCGCTGAAGCAGAGAAGAAGCACGCGCGGTTCGCCGGCAGGATCAAGCCGGATCACAATCCGCACGCGCCGCGCGGCATCCAGCCCCACACGCACCCCCGCATCTTCGAGGGCCAGGTCGTGTCGATCATCGGCGGCGGGCCGTCGCTGAAGAACTTCGACATCAGCGTCACGAAGCGCAGCGCGTGCATTGCCGTGAACCAGAGCTTCGAGATCGCGCCGTGGGCCGACTGGCTGCACTTCGCCGACGCCTCCTGGTGGCAGTGGAACAGCAAGGACGTGCTCGCGAAGTTCGAGGGCCTGATCTCGACCGCGACTTCCGAGGTGAAGACCTGCAACCACCCCCGCATCCTCCGCTACTGGCGCGACCGGCGGAACTTCTCGCTGATCCCGACGACGCTGCACGGATGGGACTCAGGGACGCAGGCGGTGAACCTCGCCTATCATCTTGGGGCTAGGAAGATCGTCCTATTCGGTATCGACATGCAGATCGCGGCCGACGGCGCGACGCAGTGGCACACCAAGCACAAGCGGCAGACCTACGCGGCCAACTACCCGAAGTTCGCCGCGAGCCTCACGCAGTCCGTGCTGAAGCTCGAATCGCTGGGGGTGCGTGTGGTGCGCGCCACCGCGCCCGGCATCCCAGAGGCCCCTCTGGAGACCATTGAGCAGTGTTTTCAGGTCGGTAGCTAAGGGGTTGCACTGCGGCACGCAGATCAGCTATCTCTGGGTCATTGAAGGGCGGCGCTAAAGCCGTCCAAACCCAGGAGAACTGTCATGGCCGCCGTCACCCCGCCCGTCACCGCGAACTACTCCCTCCCGCTGTCCGTCTACGGTCACGTGGCGCTCCAGAACACGGTGCGCTCGGGCTTCACGCTGCTCGACACTGCGCTTGCCGCGTTGGCGGCCCGTGTCGCGGTCGTGGAAGCCGCCGTTGAGTCCATCGACTCGAACAGCGTGGGCTTCAACCTCTAACCCGTAGGCCGCATCCTGCGACCTCAAACCCGGAGAACTACAATGAGCTTCCTCGAAAAATTCAAGGGCTTCCGCACCATCGCATTCAACGTCGCGACCGCTGTCGCTGGCGTGCTGTGGGGCGACGAAGCCGTCCAAGCCATCGCGCAGATCGGCCTCGGCGCCGATGGCGCGGAGAACGCCCTGATCTCGGCGTGGGCCGCCATCAACGTCCTCCTGCGTGTCGTCACGACCACGCCGGTCGGCAAGAAAGTGGCGGAGTAAGCGCACATGGCTTTCATGAAGCCCCTCATCGCCGCCGTCGCCGTGCTCTGCATGGTGCCGGCGGCGGGTTGCGCTCAACTCGCAGCCCTCACCCAGAACGAACAAGCTGCCACCTACGACGAGAAGGCCCTGCTCGTGCTCGAAGACCTCTACGGCTTCGCGCTCGACCGTGTCCTCGCCGCAGGCCGCGCCGGTCTCATCGACCAGCCGACGGCAGCGAAGCTCGTTCCCCTCCTCAACAATGCCGAAGCCGCTGTGCAGAAGGCCCGCAAGCTCTACGCTGACGGCGCCGCTCTCGAAGCGTCTGAAGCCACGGCTGCGGTGGTCGCGGCGCTTGCGCAAGTCACGGCGGCCCTGAAGGCTGCTGGCCTCGCGTCGTAGGAGGAACACATGGACCTCAAGACCGTTCTTGCATTGATCGCGGCCGGGCAGGAGATCGCTGCGTCTCTGCCGGGCCTCATTGCGTCACTGAAGGGCACGCTCTCGTCTGACGACGAAGCTGCACTGAAGGACGCGCTCGCCAAGCAGATCGCCTCGAACTCCGCGAAGTATGCGGAAGCCCGCGACATGCTGCTCGACCTGGCAGGAGCGTAAGATGCTCGACCCCGCCCAACTCCAACGCATTGAAGAAAAGCTCGACCTGCTCGCGCAGTCGAATGCCACTATCGTTGAACGGGTGGGGAACGTCCGTGACGCGGCGCAGGCCAAGAACCTCGCCGACGCCATGACGCACAAGGAACTAGACGGGCGGATCAACACGCTCGAACATTGGAAGACTTCTTGGGTCGCGAAGGTCGGGACGATGGCTGCCGCTGTGGCGGTCTTCGTCTCGGTCGCCGTCGGCCTGACCGTCGCCTTCATCAAGGACGCCTTCGCAGGCTCCTAGATCGGGCCGTAGTCCTCGTCGGCCGGCGGCTCATACCAGCAGCATTCCTCGACCGGCGCCACGTATGGCACCAGGATCATCTGCCTGAAGATGTGGACGACTGGCCGGTCATCGACCGGAGTCGAAGCGCACGATCCTAACATCAGACCGGACACTAACAGCGCCAGTGTTACAATTCGTCGGCAGTTGTTAGTAAGTGCCGACATCTTGTCACACGATCCCGTACTTCTTGCACATGGCGCGAAGCTCGATCCGCACCGACACCGGCGCCCGCTGACGCAGGTCGGCCGGGTCCACGTTCGGCACGGGTTCGAGCAGCTTCCACCATTGGAGGCTGATGTCGATCTCCTGATTGCCCGCCAGGTCCATCTCGTTCCTGCACATCATCTGGTCCCATGCATGGAGGATGTCGGGCATCTGCTCGGGCAGGCCGTAGCGGCGGGAGAGCGTGAGCAGGATGCGGTCGTCGAGCGCCTGGATCATCGGCATCTGCTTCTTGAACGGCCGGGGGATGTCGCCGATCACGTACTCGGGCATGTCGTGGATCAGGGCCCACCGGACGTGCATGTCGTCGTAGCCTGCCCGCTCGACGGCCCTGGCGAAGGCGAGGGTGTGCTGGCCCGTGGAGATCGGGTGCCGCGTCCCACCCATGTAGCGGTTCACATGGGGCAGGCTGTGGAGGATGTCCCGGAGGCAGATCGACTCGTCGTCGTATTTGTCGGCATCGAGCCAGACCTTCTTGCCCGACCACGTCCCGACGTATCCGAAGGTGACGGGGGCTCTTTCGCCAATCTGGGTCATGCTACTCTCCTGTTACGTGCAGGCTCGATTAGAAGCCCGTGGGTGAGGGTCGGAGTCTGGAGGCTCCGACGTACCGGCCATGTCGTCCAAGGCGGGTCCAGCCTCGCCCCTGCGATACTTATCCTAGTAGATCGGCACTCGATCTCCGAGGTTTCGTATCGAACTTCCCGACCTCGTTCCCCCAGGCGGTCCAGCCGGGGGCGGAGGTGCGGGCGAACAGTTCGAGCTTGGGCACGTCGCCGAGCAGGCGGTCGAGCCGGCTGTAGACCTCGTCGGGCTTCCGGCTGTGCTCGCGCCGGTTCGCGCAGATGGTCATGGGGTAGTCGGCGAACGGGATCAGCTTCGGCACGCCCTTGTCGATCCGCGTCGGCTTGCCCCTGGTGAACAGGAGGGCCTGCTCCGGGTTCGCACGGGTCCAATAGCCCATGCCGGCCGGGAACTCCTTCTCGGGAGTCTTCGCCTCGCGACCTGGCTTGCCGTCGGCGCCGAGCTTCCGCAGCTTCGGCCAGTAGAGACCGACCGTCTTGTAGGTGAACCCCCACGCCGCGCCGAGTTCGAGCGCCTGCGGCAGGTGGGTGTCGATGATCCACATGATGAGCATGGAGTCCTTCGCGGCGACATCGGCCACGGGGATCGACTTCAGATCGTCGAGCGACATCGTCTGGTAGTGGCCCACGTCTCCGTCGGGCAGCCGGTTGCGGCCCTTGTCGGAGTAGGTCGCCACGCGCCACGGCGGGTCCGCGTAGACCAGACCGAAGGGGCCTTTGGGGAGAGCCGCGATCTTCATGCCTGCGCCTGCTGGTCGATATAGGCGAGCATCTGCTTCGCGCGCATCTGGTTGCCTCGGGCTTGGTTCGCCCTGATCTTGTTGCCCCGGATTTCCTCGGCCTCGGCGCGCATCCGTTCACGCGCCATGTAGGACGAGACCTGATGCCGCGTCATGCCCTCGAAACCCTCGACGGGTTTCAGGTCGGGCTTCTTGCGCGCAGCCTTGATGACGACCAGCGCGGCGGCCTCGCGTGCGCGAAGCTCCTCTTCACGAAGCTGGTTCTTCGACTTCCTACGCATCGACTTCTCTCCAGTGTTCGAGGCGGATGACCAGGGGGCCCGCCCAAATATCCTTGATGAGCAACTGCCGCCCGGCGCTCCTCGGGTTCAACGTGGCAAACATCTTCCCGAAGAAGGTCTGCCCCTTCACCTGACGGCGGCGGTTGCCGCGCACCTGTAGCCACGCGACCTCTCGTCTCAAGCAGATCATCATGCGAGCAAGTCCTCACGGCGTTTGCGTTTCTTCGGGCGATCCTCTTCGAGCGACGAGCGCCGGCCGATGATGGCGCCGCCATTGCCGGTCGCTTGGAGTAGGGCCTCGCGGAAGCTGCCGCCACACCCGGCGAACGCGATGTCGAGTGCGTTGCGAACCTGCACATCCCAGCGCGAGGGGCCGACGGTCTTGCGGCAGTGCGCCGTGTCGACTCGGAAGCCTTCCTCTTCGAGCTTGTCGAGCAGTTCTTCGATGGTCAGGAAGTCCTTCATGCCAGCAAGTCCTCGCGACGGCGGCGGGCCTTGCCGAGTTCCGGGAACAGGCCGGTGGACTTCATGGCGGTGGCGAGAGCTTCTTCCTGCGTGGCTCCGTTGGCGCAGGACGAGGACCAGGGGCCCGCGATGCCTTGGCGGAACCAGCCGACGGTCGCGGCGTAGACCTTGCCCGTGGTCGGCCGGTAGCTCTGAAGCTGGGCGAGGCTCACGTCGCGTGAGTCCATAAGCACCAGCAGTTCGGCGAGTGACATCAGACCACCTTGGCTGTCGGCTGATCTTGGAACAGCCGGAATTGATTCCGAACAGGCACGAAGTCGGTGAAGCTGACGCCAACGACTCGAGTCCCCCAGTCGCGGAGGCGGGTCGTCAGCGTACCTTCGAGCGAGGTCTCCAGCTTCTTCGTCGTCTCGCGCTTCACCAGGTCTTCCATCTTCTGCAACGAGACGCGCTCGAACAGGTGGCCCATGGCGAGGTCGCGAACCGACTGCTCGAAGTTCTGCACGTCGCAGTAGTGCTTCACCGCGTCGTCGATCACGATAGAGATGTTGGCCGAGAAGCAGACCGCGCGGCCGTCACTGGTGACGACCGACTGCGTGGGCAGGTTGATGATCTGCTCCACGACGGCGAACTGCTCGACGCGGTGGATGAAGTAGAGGCACCAGCGGAGGCCGGGCTTCAGTTCCTTCGGGTTCTTGCCGAAGACCCAACGCACGCCCCGCTCGTAGGAGTAGATCGTGCGGAAGGGAAGCACCTTCGCGACGTTCTCCCCGATCCATTGGACGACGTTGAAGTCCATCATCACACCATACCAAGGGCAATGCGGAGGACATCTTTCATGTCTTCCTTGTCCTGCCACTTCTCAGGGTTCTTCTCTTTCTTGTCCATCTCAGTGATGAGTTCACGGATGGCTGTCGAGTCGAGGCCGGTGGCCTTGGCTTCAGCGAGGATGTTCTTGATCTCCTCGCCGATCTCTTTCTGCTCGGCCTTCAGCTTGCGAACGCTGCTGACGATCTTCTTCACCTTCGCCTTCACGTCGGCGCTGATCTGGCGGTTGTGGCCCGTTGTCATGTTAGAAGCCCTCCCGACGGGGTGCGCCGTGCTGTTCCATGCACGCCACACCGAGAGCCACGACTTTGCGCATCATGTCGAGGGTCTTGGGCTTGGCATCAGGCCCCCAAGTTTCGGACGCGACCGCGATGGTCTTGGTCATGTAGTGCTGCATGAACAGCAGGAAGTCTTCGACGCTGTGGAAGGTCTGGCCTGCGTCGCGCTCCTGGCGCATGTCCTGATATTCACGCTCGGACAGGATCGCCTCGAACGCGGCGGCCTGCTCCTGCGTGCATGTCAGTTCGTATTGGTTCTTCGGGCTGTAGCCCATTGATAGCTCCTACTTCTCGAAGCAGACGACCACGCCTGCATCTTCCAAAACACGGAGAGCGCCACGGAAGTCGTATTGCTCTGGCTTGTAGTCATAGTTCGGCTCGGTCGCGACGAGGCGTCCGATGCCGGCCTGCACGATGGCCGCCGCACAGTTGATGCACGGGAACCAGGCGAGGGTCATGATGGCGCCCTTGGTGACGATCCCGTTCTGCGCACAGAACGAGATGGCGTTGACCTCGGCGTGCCCGAGAGCCGCGAACTTCGCTGCCCGCTCGACGCCTCGCGGAGTCGACGAGTAGTCGGTGACGACTGCAGTCGGGATGTCGTTGAAGGCGATCACGTTCTGGTCGCCGCGCGGTTCGATGAGGCACCCGGTGGCGGCATAGCCGCGCGGCTGGCGCTCCTCGAACTCAGCGGTGATCCCGCGAACGTAGTTCACCCGTTCCTTGTTGGTGACGAAAACTTGGCCGATGAATTGCGTGGTCTTGAGCACGTGCATCTCCTAGTCGCGAGCCGCGAAGAAGCGGCCCATCCAGCCGATCAGAACTTGGCGCTTGCCATTGGGGTAGACAGGGACGTGCGCAGCGGCCCACGATCCCGGCCCGGTGTTGTAGCCCTGGCGCATCTTGCCCGTGAGGCCGGTGACGTAGCAGCCACCCCAGATGCCCGGCGAGTGCTTGTCGCCGATGACGACCTTGCGGCCCATCTTGGAGAGGTTCTGCGGCGTGCCGCGTGCGCCGTTCGGGCCCTTGTCGCCGTGGTGCGCGCCGACTTCGACACCGCCACCGTTGCCCTTGCAGACCACGAGAGACAGGCGCTCGGGCCGCTCGCTGGTGCAGTTCATGAAGTGCGCGTGCTTGCCGTGGCCCATCTCGCGGAGAGCCCACTCGTAGGCAAGGAACTCGTCCTCTTCGCCCTTGTCGATCGCAGAGAGCCAGGCGAGGTTCATCTCCAGGATCGTGCGTGCGTTCGTCAGGTCATCACGCCAATCGACTTCCTTCAGGAAGCGGTCGAGGTGACGGTGGTGGTTCGAGTCGACGACGATCTCGTGCGAGTAGGGACGGTGGATCGCGTCAAGGAACTCGCCGTCGCCCTTGATCTCGTCGTAGACCACATCCTCGGCGCGCTTCCGCTGCTTATACATCTCGTGCGGATCGCGACGCGAGTGGTGCGACGGGTTGAAGTTGAGCAGGTCGTGCAGGATTTGGCGCTTCGGCTTGAGCAGTTCGACGAGACCACCAGGGCCCCACGTACCGGCCTCAACGTCCTTGTCGATCTTCGAGCGGTGGATGTCGCCGTAGGCCAGGGCTTCAACGCCACCGATCTTGTCGTCGATCCACTCGAACACACCCTCGGGAGTCGCGAGCAGGTCGAGATCGTAGATGTTGCCTTCGGAGTCGGCGTTGAGTTGGCGGCACCACCAGTTGCCGTCCGAGTCGACCTCGACCAGCATGAACCCGAAGCAGTGATAGAACTCGGCCGCGATGCCGGCGCGCTTCTGGATGTAGTTGCGCAGGGTGATGGCGCCGGTCGTGAAGTTGAACTTCGTGGCTTCACCCGAGGCCGTGGCGACGGGGCGCATCTCGATCCTGGTGTGAGGCCAGACACCAGAGGCGCGGCCGTTGAGAGACTGCGTGCCGCGCAGCGGATCGGCGGCGGTCGGCAGCGTGTTGGAGTGTCCGCACCACACGAGACCTGGCGCAAGCTGTTGGAACTCGTCGGAGATGTAGGGGATGATGCGAGGGTCGTACCAGCGGTCCTCGACCTTGCGGCCCCACGCCTCGTTCGACTTTTCCTTCGCCCGCTTCTGCGATCCTTCCTCGTTGCCGATGTAGGTGAAGGTCGAGACCTTGATCTCGGCGTCGTAGTGCTTCGCGAGGTTGATGCCGGCGGCCCACGTCTTCTCGTGGAGCATGGTGTTGTTCTGTGCGCAGGTCAGCATGTAGCGCGTGACCTTGCCCTTGCTCGGCAGCGGCAGAGGCGCGGCGGCCTGTGCGTGCGTCGCACCGAGAGACCGCTTCTCGTAGCCGAACTTGTGCTGGGCCTTCTTGATGCGGTTCCTGATCCAAGTCTCGTTCGTGCCGAGAGCTTCGGCCGTCGCGTTGTAGTCGTAGCCGTAACGCTCGAAGATGCTCCAGACCTCGTGCAGTTCCTCGTCGGTGACATCAGTCACCTTGACGACGGACTTCGGGTCGAAGGGTTTGGGAGGGACGACACCGCGCTTCTTGCAGGTGTCGAGGTGGCGACGGAAGGTCCGTTCGGGGATACCGGCCTCCGCCGCCGCCTTGGAGACGTTGCCGCCAAGCCGGTTGACGAGGTTCACCCACTTCTGGAGTTGGGCTTTGGTGATCTGCGCTGACTTGGGTTTGGCGGCCATGGTGGCTACTCCTGGGGTTTCTGCTTGGCGAGGCGCTTGTCGCGCTCACCCTCGGCGAAGGCTTTCACGAGTTTGACTCGTCCCTCCATCGCCTCGATCCAGCCGTCAGGGATAGCCGTTGGGCGGGAATCAATCAACTTCCCGCACATCTCGGCGTCGAGCAGGACCAGGAGGCCGGCGATAGCGAGCCCGAGTTCATGGGTTTTCGTGACCGGGTCGCGGTTCTGGCCGTTCCAGTAGCGGTCGATGTGCCGCTTCGCCGCGTCCACGTAGATGCGGTTGTCAACGGCTGAGTCGCGCCAGTTGAACGGGCCGTACTTGATGGCCCCCTCCAGCATGGCGAGGCCCACCTCGTAGAGAGGCGGCATGGGGATGTAGGACGTTCCGGCCTTCGCAGAGCCGACGGCATCTTTCGGATTGGCGCCGAGGGCGGCGAGGCCGACGGTGCCCATCACGGGCGGGCCGTCGAGGGGTTTGACGGAGCCGGTGGCCCCGGTCGGCCCTTGGGTCGCGTTGATCGCGCGCATGAGACGGGCGAACTCGATGACTAGGACGTTCACCTTGCGTGGCACAACGAAGGCGGCAGGCGGTGCGTTCGTGAGATAGAGCACGCCGGGTTCGAGCGAGGGAGAGTCAGAGTCCTCCGCAGGGTCCACAACCTTCGAGAGTTTGAAGAAGCTGGCGATGCGGTCAACATTGGCGCTCTTGCCGCAGCCTTGCGGCCCGTGAACGAGGACGGAATCGTACTCGGTCATGGGATAGATTTCTGTCTTAACGGTCATCGCCTGCACCCTTCATCTTGCCGCGTGCGTGCCGGTCGCGGAGCTTGACGACGTTCATCGCCATCACCTCGATCAGGCTGGAGTTGAGTTCCTTCGCGAGGACCGTGACATACCAGAGGATGTCGCCGAGTTCCTTGAGCAGCGCCTTGCGCCGGTCGGGTGCGAACTTGATGAACCCGTTGTGCCAGTCTTCGAGTGTGCCCGGATCGTCGCGCAGCGCCTTACCGAAGTGCTCGGCGAACTCGCCGACCTCGCCGTTGAGTTTCGCCTGGAGATGGACGAAGCCGAGCACGGTGCCCGGCATCGGGCCGTACCAGGTCCGCAGCGATGTCGCCTGATAGATGCCGGCGGTGATCTCTTCCTCGCCCTTGGCGACGCGGTCGATGATCGGCTTGATGATGGCGTCCTGGCCTTCGAGGAAGCCGTGCGTCTTGCCGATGAGGAAGCCGACTCGTGATGCAGCGATGGCTGTCAGGAGTGCGGTGCCGAGGGCGATGCCCCCGATGATGGCGAACTCGTTCAAGCGCGCACCAGAACAGACGGGTGTTGGTGGTACTTGGCGCGACGGCGGCCGATGTCCGCGCGCTCCGCGTCGTGGCGCTTGTAGGCCGCCTCGACTTCCGGCGGAACAGTGAGGCCGTTGTCATACCGGCGCCGCATCTTCTGACGCGCCTTGTAGGACTCGGAGGGACGACGGCTCTCCTGATTGAGGAAGGCGGTGTGCGACTTCTGGTGCGCGTGGACCGGATAGCCCTTGGCGTGGAGCGCGCTCTGGAAGTCTTCGAGGTTGAACTCCTCTGCCGCCTGATTGATCTCAGCGGAGGCGTTCTTCGCCGCTGCCATGAGAGACCCGAAGGCCGCCCCGAGCATGGCGAGTCGTGCAGTGGATGGTCTGTGCATAGGTTAGTGCCCTCTGGTTAGAAAATCCCACGCCCCGCTGAAGATCAGCGTGAGCCCCGTGAACCACGGGATCGAAAGTGTAAGCACGAAGAATGCCACCCACCACAACAGGCGGCGGAGCTTGCTCGGCGGCCGGGTGGGTTTGGGTGCAGGCTTGATGACGCCACCTGAAACAACCTTGAACTGCGAAAGACGCGCCTTGTTATCGGTCAGGCGCATCAGCGGATCGCGTGGCTTGTCTGGCAAAGGCTTCCCCTGGTGCTCTCATAAAAAGGAAGGGCCCGACGGGGGTGCCGCCGGGCCAGAGTTTAGGGAGGTCAACCCCTGGAAAGGGCGTGATCCGCGCAGGTCGAAGGACTTACACCTCGGGGCCACGGCGCGAACATGAACCCAGAAGAATCCTGTGTCAACTAGAAGGGCCAGAAAATCTTCCACCACGGTTGAGTGGGCTCGGACTCGGGCATTGCGAACAGCCTGACGTAGACGTTAGCCACATCCCGCCCCAGCAAACAGGTGTATTGGGTGATGCCTTCCGGGGCGACCGGGATCGGCACAACGCTGTTGACCGTGGTCGGGTCTTGGCCGGCACGGGTCACGACCAGGTCGCAGGACTCCCGCGCCACCACGACCAGCAGCTTGTCGGTGCCATTCCCGTTTCGGTCCACGGCGTTGCGGCCGGTGACGAGGTTGAGACCCGAGTCGATCCACGTGCCGTCGAGGCCCGAGTTGGAGTCCTCCTCTGCGATCTCTTTGTAGTCCTGCGGGTTGCCCCTGATGAGGCCGTCGGACCAGCCGCCGGGCTCCGAGACGATGAGTAGTACGCGGGCCATGCTGATCTCCTACGGGCGGATTTGGTATTGGAAGGTGAAGAAGAACTCGCGGTTCGATGCATCGTTGGCGAGGAAGCGGAACGTCGCGCGGTCGTTGGTCGTGTCGCCGAAGATCGCGAGGCCCTGCTGCACGGCGAAGCAGAAGCCGCAGCCGGTGCATTGCTCATCGGCTTGCAGGTTCGACGCGATGGGCAGTGAGAAGCCGAGCACCGTGTTAGCTGCCGAGGCGGTCGGGTCGATGGCGACCTTGCCACTGACAGTCACGATGTTGCCGACACGAGACCATTGGCACGTGGTCGCTGTCGATGCTGCGACGTTGGTGGTGTTCGTCAGGGTCGGCGTGTAGGTGCCGCTCATCGGAGACACGAAGGGGTAGCTGTAGATCGAGGCGGTCATCGCACCGCCGGTCGCAGCCGCACCGTCCTGCGATTGCATGACGAAGCACTTCAGGTCGTCGCACCAGACGATGCCGATCCAGTTGTGCGCGAAGCCGGTCGTGTCGAACACGGTCCACACATCACCCGTGAGAGACCACCACGCGCCGCCCGTGCCGCCTGCGATGAAGATTTGCGCCTCTTCGCTCCACTGCACCTCGTAGGCCGTGCCGCCTGGCGGAGTCGTGGCTGCGGTCCATGTCGTGCCGTCGTCGGTGTAGGCCGCGACCGAGCTTCCCACGCAGACTGTTCGCTGGAGGGTCGGCGAGTACGCGCAGCGCCGCCAGGTCGAAGCCGAAGGCATCGTGCGCTGGGTCCACGTCGTGCCGTCGGTCGAAGACAGGGCGCGGTCGGCGCCTGTGCCCGATGATCCTGTCGCGACAATGGTGCCCGTCTCATCGTGGTAGGCGAGGCCGAAGTAGGTCCGCGTGTTGTCGGGAATCGTGCGGCTCGTCCACGTCGTGCCGTCCGGTGAAGTCATGATGCCGGTGGTCGTGCCGCTCGATCCGCTGCACGCGACGAACAGCGTGAGATCAGCAACCCAGATGACCTCGTTCCAGTTCTCGGCGGTGGCTGCGGTGCGGCCAGTCCACGTGATGCCGTCAGGCGAGGTCATGACCTTGTTCGAGGAGCCGTTGCCGACGGCCACGAACAGGTCGAGTTCTTCCGACCAGCAGACAGAGTACCACGGGCCTACAGCCGCAGCCGTGCGAACAGTCCACACCAATCCGTCCTCGCTGGTCTGCACACTGCTCGTGTCGGTGTCGATGCCGACCGCGACGAAGCGCCCGAGGGTTTGCGAGTAGGCGAGCTTGTTCGATTGAACCGTGGTGGCGCCCTTCGACGTGAACATCAGCTTCGACGCGCCGATGAAGTGGCCGATCAGTTTGCGCGCAGACGAGCCGCCGCTTCCCGCTGCACCCGTGGCTCCCGTGGCTCCGGTCGCACCCGTGGGGCCGGTGGCTCCGGTCGCACCCGTGGCGCCGGTCGCACCCGTGGCTCCGGTCGCCCCGGCCGCTGCGAACAGCGTCCAGTACGTCGGTTGCGACACGGGGTCTTGGTTCGTGCCGTTGAGGATCGAGATGTAGGATGAGCCGTTGCGTTCGACACCATCGCCCACGACGTAAGCCGTGACGCCAGACCACGCTCCGCGCCAGGTCATGCCTGCGCCTGCCGCACCCGTGGGTCCGGTGGCTCCGGTCGCACCTGTGGCGCCAGTCGGGCCAGTCGAGCCGATGCTCGTGAAGAGGTTCCAGTTGACGGTGTCCACGGTCGGGTCATCGGCGCTCGGGCCGACCGGATCGACGGCGATGTATGTCGAGCCGTTGAAACGGACCACGTCATCCGTGGCATAGGTCGCACCCGCCGACCACGTGCCGCGCCAATCGAACCCAGAGCCCGCTGCACCCGTGGGGCCCGTGGCTCCGGTGGGTCCGGTCGGGCCGGTGACGCCGGTCGCGCCCGTGGCCCCGGTGGCTCCGGTCGCGCCTTCGAGGGCCATCAAGTCCCAGAAGGATGCGGAGTTGGAATCGAGGTCAGGCTCGACGTTCGTGCTGGGCTGGAGAGCGATGTAGGACGAGCCCGAGAACTCGACCGCATCGTTCGTCACGTAGGCCGTGCCGGCGTCCCACGTGCCCTGCCAGACCCACGCAGCGCCGGTCGCGCCGGTCGGCCCTGTCGGACCCGTGGCCCCCGTGGCTCCGGTGGCTCCTGTGGGGCCAGGAACGACGGAGTCTGCACCCGTGGCTCCGGTGGGGCCGGTCGGCCCTGTCGCGCCTGTGGCCCCTGTCGCGCCGGTCGGACCTGTGGCGCCCGCGAGCACGAGGATGTCCCAGAAGGAAGCCGAGTTGGAGTCGAGATCGGGCTCGACATCGGTGCTGCCTTGGAGCGCGATGTAGCTCGACCCGAGATGGTAGACCGCATCGTTGGTGACGTAAGCCGTGGCGCTGTTCCAATCACCTTGCCACACCCACGCAGCGCCCGTCGCTCCGGTGGCTCCGGTCGGTCCTGTGGCTCCGGTCGCGCCTGTCGCGCCTGTCGGGCCTGGCACGGTGGAAGCAGCGCCGGTCGCGCCTGTCGCGCCTGTCGCGCCTGTGGGTCCGGTGTCTCCGGTGAAGCCCTCGCGAACCATCTGATCCCAGTCAGGGTTGCTCGGCGAGGGCTTGCTGTTGGTGTTCGCATCGAGGCAATACCAGGAGGTGCCCGCCCACGTCTCGATGTTGGTGTGGTGGTAGTAGACCGCGTCGCCGGGCAGGTATGCATCGCCCGAAGTCCACTGTCCGCGCCAGTTGATGCCGACATCACCCGTCGCGCCTGTGGCTCCGGTCGCACCCGTGGGGCCGGTGGGTCCGGTCGGGCCTGTGGCTCCGGTCGCTCCGTCGATGCCCTCGAACGCGGTCCACACCGGCCCGCTGTTCGAGTCCTCGCCGTTGTAGATGTAGGTCAGGCCGGTCTCGACCACGCCGCACATCATCATCAGGACGAGACGATCCGCAGGGTGTGCGTCGCGCTCGGCAATCGTATCGAAGGCGACGTAGCCGCCCTGCCCATACTTATCGACGTGCGTGGGGTACTCATCGTCCGTCGTGAACGGGGTGACGGGCGCCGCGATGTTAGTGCCGGGGATGTTGCTCATGAGAACACGACGTTGATCGCCGCCCCTGTCTGGATGCCATTGAACACGAAGACGTAGTAGTCCTGCGTGTAGCCTTGAGCATTGGTGAAGCTCATCTCGCTCACGGTGTATGCCGAGAACGCGAGACCACCAACTGTCACCCCGGTCAGCGCGCCGAGGTTCTTCGGCCAGGCGTAGATCGGATAGCGCCCGCCTGTGCAGTCATAGGTGATCGACTTGGCGCGGCTGGTGGTGAGTTCGTTGGAGAGCGTGAGGATGTCGGTGTTGTCCGGATTGTCATCGACCCACACACCCCAGTACCTCTTCGGGAGGAACGTGACGCTCGTGTTGGCGGTGTCCGGAGTCGTGCCGTCGGTGGCCGAGAGGGTCCACGTCCTGTTCGTGGTGAGACCGAGGCTCGTGATGTTGTAGGTGCGGTCGGCCGGATCGAGAGAGCCGATGCTCTGGTTGATCTCTTGCGCCGTCACGTCCTTGTTGTAGGACCAGGCGAGGTTGACCGTGTTCACGGTGCTGCCGATCTCGACCGTGCTGCCGCCTGTGAAGCTGGAGATCGAGAGCGGAACGTAGAGGAGATCGTCGAAGATTTCCTGCGCGTTCGAGTATCCGTCATTCGTCACGGTGACGCTCGAAGCGGCGACCGGGCCACCGCCACCGCCACCGCCTCCACCGCCGCCCATGTTTCCGAATGTGAAAGGTCCAGGCATGGCCGACTCCCTGCTGCCGGCTACCTATCCCAGAATACGGTCCAAATTGCTAGAGGACGGCCTCTTTCCACGCTTTGACGAAGCCTTTGGCTTGTTCGAGGTCGAGCGCGTTGCCGTAGGCACGCAGTCGTCCCACACGCGCGGTATCCTCATGACCCAGCGGGAATGAGCCGCGTTCAACCGGCCGCCAGGCGCCATCGACGCAGGCAACGAGGTCAACTCCCGAGCCTGCTTGTCCAGGAACACCGAGCCACCGCCCTTCGTCTTGGTAGTCCTCCCACCGGAGCCGTCGCTCGCTGTCGGTGTGGCCCACCCCGCGAGCATCGCTCGGGTCTGCTGGCACAGCGACGCCGTGTTCTGGTTCATGCCTGCGCCGTGTGAGTCGGACGCCTGCGGGGAGGTCCACCCGGCGATCTCCACACCAGTAGATTCGGTGACGCCAATGGTACGCTCGGCCGGGGGTCTTACCGAAGCCCGCAGCGCAGGTATCAACGCGCCCGACGGCATACGTCGCTGCCTCCAGGTCAGCTTGAACAAGCTCCATCCAAGCGAGTCCACGTAGGCTCGAAGTCTGTTCGCCAATGATGCGGTCAGGCAGTCGCTCGCGAATGAGGTGCAGCCCGGCGGGCCATAGGTGCCGCTCGTCAGCAAACCCAAGTTTTTTGCCTGCCGTGCTGAAAGGCTGGCAAGGGAAGCTGGCGCTCCAGAGTGGGAGGTCATCGGGGATTCCTTCTTCGCGTAGAGCCCTGCTCCAGATGCCGATGCCGGCGCAGAGATGAACTTGGGTGTAGCCCTTGAGATCGTCTGGCGTCACGTCCCAGAGGTTGCGTGAGTCGACATCGCCTGGCGCGATCTCACCCGCCTTGATGAGGTTGCGCAGCCACTCGGCCGCGAAGGGATCGAACTCGTTGTAGTATGCGCCGCTCACCTGCGCGCTCGCACTGCTGCCAGGCCATTGCGCTGCACTGCGCACTCGACTTCGTAGATGCGGTCGTGCTGCTTCGCATCCATCACTGTGATCTTGATCTCGATGAGGCCGCGAAGCTCGTTGCGTTCAAGCCACTCGATCATGAGCCGTGCCTCGTCTCGCACCTTGGCGTATGGATCGGGCGGATCGGGTCGCGGCTTGCCGAGCTTGCGGGCCTTGCGCGAGGCCGCCTGGTGCGCCCGCCGCTGCGCGTTGCTCATGTTTGATTCCGGGGTCGCGCACGCACGGTCGAGGTGGCCGCGCCAGACCTCCATGCGCTCGCCCTTCTTCGCCTGTGCGAGCCAGGCCACGGCAGCGTCGAGCTTCGGTGTTTTTGAACGGGCCGCCATTAGGTTCCAAAACTCGGTTTCATCGTCAAATCGTCAATAATTTTCTGCGGGTCGAAAAAGGTTGAAAATCCCCACTAGGGCAGAAGGCCCTCAGAATCCAGCGCAGCGAGCATATCTCGGAGTTCGGGGCTGTCGAGACCAATCGTGTGAAGCTCCATCTTCCGCTCATCGTGCCCCGCAAGGCCCTTGAGCAGGTTCGCGGCCTTCTGGCACGCGATACCGGATTCGTCCTCGACATCGTTCTTGCGCAGCCAATCGACCGCGAGCCGCAACTCTTTCGGAGTTGGGCGACCCTTCAATGGACGATATGGCATCAGGCATAGACTCCGAGCGGATCGCGGAAGTTGTCGAGCCACGACCGCTTCTTCTGTGGAGGCGGGGGTTCCGGCCGCAGGATCGTGATCGGACCTGGCTCATCGCCGTTTGCCTGGCCGCCCGCCTGCCACTCCAGCATCTCGATCTCCTGCTCAGTTTCGAGCCGACGGATCGCGAAGGCAGCCACGCGGTTGTTGTAGATGTTGGCGAGGAAGCGGGCTCTCTGCTGCGGTGAGCAGTAGGGTGCGTTGCGCAGGAACCGCTCACTGTCGGCGGCTTCCTTCTCCAGCCACTCCGCGAGGCCGAGCTTGGTTGCGATTCTCATGAGCCTTCCTCATTGACAAAGACCTCGACGTAGGATCGGCCGATGCCGTTCACGGCGACGTAGTGGACGTGGATCACGCGGTTCGGGAAGCCGCTGCCCTCGGGTTGCGAGAAGGTGATGGTCTCGCCGATCCGTGGGATCGGGAAGCCGACATCGCCGGTCCAAAGGTGCTTCTTCGAGACGTTGAAGAACTCGACTCTCATGGCCTGTAAAACCCGCCCTTCTTGATGTTGGCGCCAGGGAAGTGCAGGCGCAGATTTTCGTCCGGATCACCGTAGTATAGGTCGCGGTGTTGCTTGCTCATCGGCTTTATCGGTGTGAGCAAGGGCCTGAGACGCACGATCTGTGCTTCACGCAGGAGTCGACGGTTTGCTCGGTCGATCTCCCCCCAACGCTCCTCCGCCTGGCGCTCGATGGAGTCCCACCGCATCGCGACCCCGTCGTTATGCTTGTGAAGTTTCGCCACGCTCCAGAAGATCAGGCCACCGATCACGCAGAGCACGAGCACTGCGAAGATCAGGGCGACCACGAATAGGAACACCCCGAGGGACGCTCCGAAGCCGATTGCGATCCAGTCGAACATCAGCCCGCTTTCCTTCTGTAGCACTCGGCGATGGCCTCGGCGCACCACTGCGCCTCGACCGGGTGGTTGTGCCCTGCGGCCCGCGCCACATGGAAGTATTTGTGGAGCAGGATCAGCGCGCGGTCGATGTCGCCCGCATACATGAACTGCCGGCCGGCGTAGAAGGTCATGCGCGGATCGTGCGGAAATTCCTTGAGCGCCATCTCCGCGAGCACCAGGTCGCGCTTGCCGCGATCCACGGCGGCGTTCTGCGTCTGCGTGATCTTCAGGGCTGGCACGTGAATGCGCTTCTCTGGCGCCTCGCCATAGGGGTAGACGCCTTCGTGGAAGGGATAGCGCCAGTGGAAGCCGTCGCGCGAGTGAATGCGGTCGTGGTTGAAGCTCATGCCCGGCGCAAACTGATAGCGGTAAGTGAACTTCGTGGGGTGCGTGATCGGGCCGGTCGGGATCACCGCGTCCTGTATGCAGTCGTACCAGTCCTTGTTGAGGCGTTCGTCGGCGGCCAGGGGCACGCAGATGTCGATGTCGGCAGGCATCAGGGCCAGCGCGGCGTTGTGGGCCACGTCGAAGCGCCACGGCTGCACATGGCCCTCGGCGATCTGAAAGCGCCTCACGCCTTCTCGCATCATCGCCTGGTCGAGCTTGCGCGGCGTGCCGTCCTTCGATCCGGTGTCGAGCACGATCACATGGTCTGCGATGTGGACGGAGTCGACCCACGCATCCACGTTGGCGGCCTCGTCGCGCATGATGGCGTAGACGCCGATCTTCGGTGCAGATGTCATTCGTCAGTTACCTCGGGTGCAGGCGGAGGCAGGCGCTCCGCAGGGATGTCGTGGCCGATTATTGCGCCTGAGATGTGCTCAAACATCTGCCGGCTCATTACGATGGTAGTGGGCGGCGGTGGGAGGCCCGAGCCGATGGGGCCGCAATAGTCACAGCCGTTTCCGTCGATGCCGGGGCACAGGATCGCGTCATAGGGCGCGACAATGCGGGGCTTCGGCTGTTCGAGTTCGAGGGGGTGCGTGCTGCGAACGTAATCGGCGCGTTTCAGCTTGGCGCGCAATTCGTTTTCGATGTCTTGGCCGCAGGCGATGCCCTTCATCGAGTTGAGGTAGTGGGCAAAGAACCCAACAGGGCAGTCGAGAACCGCGCGCTCAATCATCTCAGGAGGCCATTGGTCATGGATCATCTTCAGCTTGCCCGCCCCGATGCCGGGGTAAAGCCGCAAAATCCGAGTGATGTAGTGCTCGGGCGGGGGCGCGGCCTTCGGCGCCTTGTTGCGCTGGTTCTGCTTGTGCGTCTTCAGCTTCAAGTGTCGCTCCTCGCAGCAGTCTCGTTGACGGCACAAATGGTCAAGTTGTTTTCGTGGCGGGATCAGGCCGTTCTCGTTGACCCACGCGGCGATGTGAACTGCAACAGTCGCGCCATCGAGGTTCATGCGGCCGTAGCCGTGGCCCCTGGTCTTGTCCTCGCTGCCGCTGGTGGGCCCATCCCAGATGCGGCACAGCGACTTCTCGCCCGTCTCGGGGTCGCGATAGCCGCGATCTTCGAGGTGCGAGCGTTGGAGGATTTTGTGGGTGATCTGGTCGCGGCGTTTCATCAGTGCCTCAGTCCACGCACCGGGTTGAAGGTCGGAGAATTGCGAGGGCTAAAAGTCTCGCCCCGCGAACTCTCGATGAGTTTCCGTTTCTGCGCTTCACGCCTGACATCCTGGAGACGGCCCAACATGTCATGGTATTCGGAGGGGTACTTGCCTGTGCGGCGCCCCTCTTTACGGATGCGGTCTGTCTTCGAGACCAGGATTCGGAACTCACGCATCAGAGCGTCATCGTCGATCATAGCGGGCGAACCTCCACCGAGAAGCTGCCATCGGGCAGGTCGCGCACGAACAGCTTCTCGTCGTGACCGCCCATGAGTTCGAGGCAGATTTCAGCCGGCGTCAGCAACAGAGGCCCGTGCCGCTGGATGGAGATCGCGAGCAGCGCGTTCACGAGTTGGAAACGCTCGTGCGCGTTCATGCTGCGGACTTGTGCGGCGTAGCTCATGCGAGTTCCTGCACGCAGCCGTAGTGCTTCGTGTCCACGTCCACCAGGGCCGCGTAGAAGACGCTGTGGCAGGCATCCATGAGTTCGGACATGCCTGTGTCGGCGAGGTAGTAGAAGTTGATCGAGAGGTCTTGCGCCCGACGTATCGCCTTGGTGATGGGCGCCCGCTCGATGATCCAGTCAAGTTCCTTGTGGCTCGACATCACGCTTCAATCCTTCGTAGGGGTTTCTGCTGCGGATCACAGGGCCGCAGGACGGGCAGTCGGGGAAGCAATACTCTCTTTTCGCCTGCATGTCAGGCTCGAACTGTGTCCAATACTCGCAGTTGTATTTGGGCGGCGACGCGCAGCCTCCCATGATGATCGCTCCGACCATCAGGCCGAGCCAAATGCGAAAGCCCCAGCGCGGATTCATGTGACGACGTACCTCTGCGCCTTCTCACCGCGCTCCGGGTTGCCGCGCTTGTGCGGGGCCAGGAGCTTGATGATCGGCTTCTGCTGATCCTTCTTAGGGCCCGTCCAATAGGTGTGTAGGTGGCCCTTGACCCAGTGCTCCATCGCGGGCTTGCGATCCACGTCGGCGTTCGAGCGCATCCACTCGCGGGTCTCGCTGGTGGGGCGGATGATGGTGTAGGGCGTAAGCGTCGGCTGGCCCTTCTTCTCGCGCGCCTTGTTGAGCTTGCTCACGTCGCGCGGCTCGGCGGTGCGCAGGTTAGGCGCGTTGATGAGCGCCATCTGCACGATGATCTCAGACAGGATGTTGGTCTGCGCTTCCCTGCTCATGCGCTTGTCTTCGGGCACCAGGTCGTTAGCCGAGGACGTGTCCCACGGGATGTTGCCGCTCGCGCTCACACCGAGCACGTAGTAGAGGGACGATTGCCACTGGCGCCCGGCCGCGTTCTCGACGAGGATCGCCACAACGACCGCGCCGAACTCCTCGCCTGTTCGCTGGTTCGTGGCAGAGCCCTCTTCGAGCAGCACGCATACCTGCTCGTCCTTGTAGCGCCACTCCATGCAGACCTTCGGGAAGGGCAGGAACGCGAAGCGGACAAGCTGGTGAGGGTCCATGCCGTCGAAGATCGTCGCAGCAGCTTGCCGTGCGCTCTCTTCCATCACGTAGACCGCGCGGCCGGCGGCCACGGGCTCGCTCGTGCCTTCGTCGATGCTGATCCGGCGGGAGCGGTCGAAGAGGTATCCCATCACGCCACCTTCGTCGTGATCTCGAAAGCGAAGTCGGTCACGCCGACCTTGACGAGTTGGCTTTTCCAAGAGGCCATTCTCTTAATCGCGTTTTCGTTTGTGAAGGCCCACCCGGTGCAGGTCTCGCCCACACCGAGTGAGTTCGTGAAGGTGCAGCGCCAGGCGGCCTCGTAGTGGCGAGGCGTGCGACGGGTGATCCGCGATCCATCGGAGAAGGTGGCAGTCAGAGTGCGGGCCATGTCGCTTGCCTTCGGTCGCTTTGCTAAACGTCGCTTTGTAAAATCAGATTCGTTTTTTCAGATTCGTTTTCGGAGATTCGTTTTCACGATTCCGAATTTGCGGGTTTCACTGCAACCGTCGTGCCGGCCGTCTCCGGGTTGTCGCGAGCCGCGACCTGCCGCATCAACTCGAACTCCTGCGCCATCTCCAGATACTTCGTCGGATGGTTGGCGAGCATGTAGAGCGCGCGGTTCCAGGAGCCGAGTTCGATCTCGACGGTCTGCTTGTCTGCCGGCGGAGCATTCGCCATCAGCCCCATGGCGGTGTCTGCCATCATCAGCAGCATCATGCGAGGGCCGAGGCCGACCATGAGGTTGTCCATCGTCTTGATGGAGTTGATGATGACCGGCGGCGGCATGTTCGGATCGACGGTGCAGAGCAGGGCCGGCGAAGCGTGAGCCATGTTGTTGTCGTGACGGCGCATGAAGAAGTCGCGCTGGTCGAGTTCACGCTTGGTCGGCAGGATCGGGGTGTTCATTTGGCGGCCTTTGCTTTGAGGTATCTCGGGTGCTTGAGGCACAGCTTGCACGTCACCTTGTCGAGATCGTCGTCGGAGTTGATACCGACTTCGAGGCCCGTCTCACGACCGCAGGCAGAGCCCGTGATCGTGGTGTCCGAACCGAACAGTCCCTTCCGGACATAGGCATAGTGGGTCACTGGTTTTCCCATTGGCCGTTTATGCCGACGGCCGATCTGCAAGTCAAGCGGGGTCTGACTTGATATTTTGCTCGGGACAGGCTGACCCTGCAAAATTCTCGGCGGGCCGGCGAAACTGCGTGGGACCGGCTGACCCCGCAAAATTCCCGACGGAACGGGCTGACCCTGCTAAATTCCTGGCCGCCGGCCGGGTCGTTGCACTACACGAGTCATTCCCGTAGTGTATGCACGCGCGCACGCGCACCTGGGCGCACGCACGCACCCACCCCCATATGCTCGGGCTGAGCATAACCTGGCGTCATGACGTAGCGGCGCCCCTATTCGGAGTCCTGCAATGGCGTTTGTTTTGGGCAAGTCATCCCGCGCGAAGTTGGCCGGGGTGCATCCGGACCTAGTCCGAGTCGTGACTCGTTACATGGCGCAAACGGGCGCCGTTGATATTCGAGTCACGGAAGGACTCCGGACCTTAGAGCGGCAACGCGAGTTGAAAGCAGCCGGGGCAAGTAAGACGCTCAAGAGTCGCCATCTAACCGGCCATGCGTTTGACGTATGCGGATGGATTGCAGGGCGGCCGGATTATTCTTGGCCTATCATGCATCGAATCGCGGCCGGGATGAAAGCAGCCGCGAAGCTAGAAGGGGTTCCGATTGAATGGGGCGGAGATTGGCGCACATTTCAGGATGGGCCCCATTGGCAACTGCCTTGGAAACAATACCCGGCCCCGGTCTAGCAGCCGCGCCAGGTCGCGCAAATGAAAACGGCCGCCGGATCACCCCGGCGGCCGTTCTCGCTTCTCTAGGGCCTTCCTATTCGACTCCAGGCGCTAGCCTTTCCCCTTGGCGCATATCAGCCAAAACAGGAAAGCGAATAGCAGGGACTCGCGCCAGTAGCTCGCAAGGGCCCATAGGATGGCGGCGCCAGAGGCAAGCGCCGCGACCATGCACCCGGCCGCACATAGCAGCCAAAGCGCGGGCGCCGCGCGATTCAGAATCGCACCCGCTCGCCATCCCAATACGAGTCGACCTCCCCCGCCTTGCGAGCGATTGCGGCTAGTTGCTCCCCTAGTGAGGCAGGCAGGGCCTTCCGTTCGGCTAGGGCCCTGCCCCATGCGGCGGAGTCTCCGCTCGCATTGGCCGCGACCATGGCGGCCGTTAGCCGCTCATATTCGGACTCGGTCTCACCCGTCGACTCAAGCTGGCGCCGATCCGTGAATCCGACTCCATGCCCATTCCGAGTCAGCCAATAATCCCGGCCGCCTTGCTCGAAGGAATAGCCGCGCGCCATGGCGTCGCGTAGCAGGGGCGCCGCCTCCGCCATGAATGCCGCGCAATCGTTCACTGCCTTTGCGCGGCAATCCTCCGCAATGTCTGACTCGTCGAGTCCGTCGGGAATGCTCCCCTCTTGAGTCTCGCCATCCTCCGGCCATTCATCCCGGTAAACTTGCGGAGCGTTATCAGTGAAAAACAACGCTTCAAAATATCCCGAGACAAACGAGTCCAGGTCCGCGCCATGCGCAAAGGTGCAGCCGGGCGCCTCCGCTTCAATATGCGCTTTAGCGGCCGTCAAGTCAGCCGCTCGAAAGTATCCGCGCGAGTCGGACTCGGGTGCATACCATGCGAACATAAACCCGACGGCCGAGTCTCCCGCTCCCCAATAGGCGCCCCCCGGATCATAGCAGGAGTCGACCATGGGGATTCGGAATAGATGCACCTCGCACCCCTCCGCATTTGCGAGCGTATCGGATCGGCGCCCCATTGGCGCCCCATGCGCGCAAGGCAGGCCCGGCCAAAGCGTAACGGCCGGGTCAATTGTTTGTTGAGTCGTCATGGTCCGAGTCCTCCGCATATGCCGACTCAATCCGCGCGCCAGTGTGGCAACAAACGAGAGTCGAGTCTTCCCAATTGATGGCAACCGCAACCGGACTCCAGGATGAGTCGGCATAGGTCGAGTCGCGTAGTTCCGAGTCGATCCGTTCACGCTCCGCAATGGCGGCCGGGAAGCTAAGCGACTCCCCGTCAGCCATAACGAAAAACTGCGGATAGCCTCCCGGCCATGCATACGGGCCCGCGTCTAGCGCGGCGCCGAATGCCTCCGGAGTCATGGGTTCAACGCGCGCCATGCGCTAGACCTCCCCCGCTGATTCACCCGAACGAGTCGGAAAGTTGGACTCGCTGAATTTGGGAATCGTTTCCACGTTGCGCGCGGCTGCATTGATTGCGCGCGTAAGTTTGCGAGCGGCGGCCGGAGTCAAATAGACCTGCACCGCTTGCCGCTCCGCTTTCCCGTTCGCAGTGTGAGTCGGGTCAACTTCCGTTGCCAGATACACGGCAACGGACTCGCGGAATCTGTAGACTGAAAACTTGACCTTAGCCGGTTTCATTTGGTGAGTCGCTTTCCTGTTATGAGTGAACGCCCGGACTCCAGGCGCTTCGCGGCAACTATCGCCGCTTTATGCCCTGCCTCCGCCCTGCGATTTAGATAGGCGTAGAACATGCGGGCCCGTGATCCGGGCGCCTGCTTTGGCTTGCGATATTTTACCAGGTCCGCGACTCGTAGGATGGAGTCGACGGTGCGAGAGTCGAGCGTATGAAAGTCAGCCCCTAACGGAATCCCGTTGAGCCGGCATTGCTCCCATGCGTCTAGCGGGTGCATTTGTGGCATTACAGGCGCCCCGCAATATCAGCCGCGCGGCGGAGCGTTTCGGCGCCGATTCCGGCCGTCAACTTGAGGGCAGACTCGACGCATTCGCGGAATATCTTTTCCGCATGTCGCGAGTCGCTGGAATATCCTAGATTCTCCGCCCATTCCTCGAATCCTCCCGAGTCAAGCGCGTCTTGAGCGTCGCGAACGATTGACGCGAATACGTCAACCGAGTCGGGATTGATCGGCTTAGCAGTGGCATAGCCTCCGCCGAGTCCGGGTGAGAAGCGATAGACTCGGCCGGTCTCGCATTCGGAGTCGATTGCGTTTGACCGATCATGCGAGTCCCTTGTGCCGAGTCCCTTGTCCTTATAGGCGGGGCAATGCGCTTCCCCGGCGGAGTATTCGGACTCCCATATCGGCCGGGGTTTGATTGTCGCGTGAGGGGCGCCAGTTGTCCGAACGAGTCTCACTTTCCAATTGAGACTCCGCCATCCGTTGCGCAACGCGCGGGCCCGATTGTTCCGCTCCGCTGAATTGGCGCCGGGCGATAGCGGGCCCGGATCATAGCGGCCGGGGGCATTGCGCGAACGACTCCAGGGGATAAATTCCGAGTCGATTCTTAGCGCATGGTCGCGCATCAATTGCGCCAACTCCTCCCGCGCTAACTCATAATCCGGCCGGGGTTTGGGTTCCGGGTGAACGTCACTAATTGTTGACATGCTAGAGTCTCCTCTTGAGGGGTTACAGGTTAGGCGGGGAAATGTTCGCGGAATGCAGCCGAGTCGCCAAAGGACTCGACTAGCTCCGCAATTTTTGCGCGCTTGCGTTTGATGTCGCGAACGGCCGCGCGTGCATCCCTCCGCAGTTGCTCGCATAGGTGAGGGAATGCGGCGGAGTCACGGGCAAGCGCCTTGCGGGCCTGCCTCAACTCCGCAAGGCTTGCGAGCGTTTCCGCGCGGGTCTCGTTTATCTCCGCTCGCAATTCAGAGGCTTGGATTCCCGCGTTCGCTTGCGCGTTATATTCCCGCTCCGCCTCCGCCATATGTTCGGCGATATGATCGGCCGCCCTTGCCGCCTCCGCTTGCGTGGAATAGCTATAGCCGGTTTCAACAATGACGGCCGAGTCATTGCCGCAAACGGATTGCCATCCGCCGCGCTTGCGACTCTCGGCGCCGTGACACATACCGGCTAGAAAGGTTCCGCGAGTCGTGGCGAGAACGATTCCCCGGTATGTTTCTTCCTGATATTCGGAGTCAAACCATCCCGTGTGATCGATTCGGACTCCCTCGCATTTATCCGCCCATTCATGGCGGAAAGCGTCGAGTCCATATTCCAGCCATTGCAGATTCTGGCGCTTGCCGAATTTGGCGTTAGGTCCGCCAATGGGGCGCCGGTATTTATCGGCCGCCGCTTTCCGCGCCAGGTCGCGCCATCCGTCGGGAGATTGCGCGCGGAGTCGTTTCAGTTTGTCGCGCATGTAGTTTTGAGCGTTGCCGCTTTGGTATTCGCGGCGCCGCTTGTCCGCTTGTGCTTTGGTCTCATACATAACCGAGTCTCCTCTTGAGTTGCTGACTCCAGGCGCTAGGCGCGAGTCGGATTGCTTCCCGTCAGTTGAAAGGAGTCAACCTCCCCTTGCCATGCGGCGGCCGTTTGCCATTCGGAGTCAGTGTCGCACCCGTCAAGGCATTCGGGAATCTCTTGCCCCTCATGCCCCGCGAAAAGCGGGATAAGCAGGCCCGCGAATCCCTCCTCTTGCATTGACGCGCGGCCGGTCTCGATTCCGATTTTAGCGGCTAGCAGGTCCGCCGCTTTCTGCAATTCGGACTCCATGATCCGGGCGAATGCATCCGCCTCCGCTCGCATTCCCTCCGCTCGCATTGCATCCCAAATAGCGGCCGGGGTTACTTGATAGGCCATAGCGTGAGTCTCCTCTTTTGTGCGACCTGGCGCGATTGCCTAAGCCGGTTTGCCTTTGTTCCATGCGGCCGTCAGTTCATCGGCCGCGCGATTGTTTGCAGCGATTGCGGAGTCGTTGCAGGCCCGCAATTCAGCGTTGCGCGTGCATTCGTTTTCACTCCGCCGCGCGTCGCTTGCATCCGATAGCGCATAGGTGACTCGCGCGTATGTTTCAGGGGTGAGTCGAACGAGTCGCGCCGACTCGGGTTTGTCGCGCATGACGCAAGCCTTGACGGCCGGGGGCAGGTCCGCCCATTTGATCCGGCGGCGCCGATTGGACTCGCGATAGGCGCTAAACTCATGCGGCGCCATCTCGCCAAACATGCCGACTCCTTGCGGGTGACTCGGATTCTCACTCATGCCGCGATAGCCGATTGATTGGCGGCCGTGCGACTCGGCTATGTCGCGATAAAATACCGTGAACCTATCCGCGAATTGAGGGGAGTCGAATATATCCGCGACATGATCCGGCGCCCCCTCAAGAAAGCGTTTCGGCATTCGTTTGGCGTGTTTCATTTCAGACTCCAGGATTCTAATCAGGCAAGCCGGGGATAAAACAAACAACGGCCGCCGGGCCCGCATATGTGAATCCGCCGGGCGTTTGGAAATTGTGCAGATTCATGAAGCTGGACTCACCCGACTCCATGCTGACGGGGTGCAACTTGTGACGCGCGGCCGGGGGGATGTCATGCCATGCGCAAGCCTGATTCTCGAATGCCTCACCCTCTGGCATTTCAGACTCGGGCCCATATTCAAGCCATGGCGTGAGGCAGGCAGGCGCCCAAAAATAGACGTTGCCAGAGTCCGCGACAAACGAGTCCGACTCGACTAGTTGCCCCTCCGCATATTCGGACTCAGTGGCGCCGCTCACAAGGCAAGCCATCGCCCCGCCTTGCCACGTAGCAGCCGCTACAGGCAAGCCGGGCGCCTTGGGGCCCGTGTATAGCGCGAATATCGACTCCGCCTCCGCTTGCGTGCATTCGTCGAATGCGGGCCCCTCTGATTCCTCGATTGAGTCAGCATACCATGACGCCCGGTCATTGATGGACTCGCGCAAGGCGGCCGGATCGGCGCAAGCGTGAATCTCATTCTCACTTGAGTCGGAATAGCAGCCGCGCAAGCCAACTAGGATTCTAAAATAGTGCATGGCGTTCACTCCCCCGACTCTAGGGCATTGAAGAGTCGGCAAGCGGAGTCATGGGCGGATTGCATCCGCTCATATAGCGCGGACTCCCCGGCCGCTTTTGCAGCGTGCATATCGGCATATAGGCGCCCGGCGATTCGACGGTATCGCGCGGCGAGTCGTTCGCGTTGTGAGCGGGTATAGAATTGGGGCATAACTTAAACTCCTCTTGAGTTGCTGACTGCAGTCAGGGGCTAGCTAATCGGTTTCAGGGCCTTGCCTGTTTTCGTGCTGACGACTCGATATTTGAATCGCAATGCCCCGGCCGTGCATTCGCGCGCATAGTTTCCGGCCGCTATGGGGTGATCGAATGCGGCGATTGTTTCCCATGGCGTTTTAGGCGCCCGTTTGACTTGCACGGCATGAGTCAGGCAATCCATATAAATCACGGTCGACTCTCCTCTGATAGACTCCAGGCGCTAGGCGCCGATTGCGTCGCGTTGCATGACAAGCGCGACTCGGCGCGACTCCGTCATGGGGTGAGGGGGATTCTCTAGCAGGCGCCGAACGCTTGCCGCGCGTGACTCCATGTCATCCCAACGCCGCACAAAATCGGAAAGCCAACGCCGCTCCGCCGGGGTTAGGTCATTGCGGTAAAGCATCCCCATTGCGTCGTCTGACTCGTCAGCCCATCCGCCGGAAATGATAAAGGACTCATATTCCGCGCGCATGGCGTCAAACTCTGAAACCGGAGTCGATTGCAGCCAATGGGGTTCCGTTGCCGCGCCAGTGATCGGCGCCCATCCCGCGCAATGGCATTTAGGCAGGGCAACGAGTCCCGCGTAGTTTTCGGCCGCCTCTTGCGCGGTTTCATAGATGGCGAATTGATCGGCGCCCGGATCAATTGAGCTAGACTCAGTCATGCGCCAGAAAACAACAAACATTTGAGTCGACTCCTATAGGCCGCGATAGCGCGAACCGCGCTTAAGCGTGCGTTGAATGCGGGAAAGCGCGACTAGTGGCGCCATGGGGAGGAGGAATAGGCGGAGGAAAAGCACGCTGGACTCCTGTTAGCGGGTTATGAGGTAAAGGCAGGCGCAAAAAAGCGCGGCCGGGATGATTAGTTTAGCGAGTCGCATTCGGACTCCCTGACATGCGCCAGCGACTCGAATGCCGGGAGTCCACGGGCGCCCCTCACGTCATTGATTGACTCGAGTAGCAGCGACTCGACGGGGGAGAATATGCGCGCAATCTCCCGACGGATGGCGCGGCGTTCGGACTCGGGAAGCGTGGAATTGAGGGCGGCCGTTTTCATTGCGTGGACTCCTTGGGGTGACGTTTGCCAATGGTCGACTCATACGCGCGGACCATGAAGAAAAGGGAAAGGCAGGCTAGGGCGGCCGGAACAATCGCCGCAACTTGTGCGAGGGTTAGAAAGCTCCGGATCATGGGCCTAGATGACTCCGAACAATTGAAGCGCCGCGACAATGACGCCAACGGCTAGACCGGAAAGCACGGCCGCGCGCATGTTCGCGGCGTTGCGCTTTGCCTGATACTCCGCCGCAACTTGCGAGCGGATAAACGAGTCTTGCGCGCGTTTGGCGTTCGATTCTGCGGCGTTGCGGTCAAAGTTGACAGTCATGGCTGACTCCCGTTGCTGATAAAAAGACACTACGGCCTAACCCCTTAAAGGCAAGTTAACAGCACAAGAAAGTTTTGAGTTGCCGCAAGATTCTTTGCCAGGTCCGAACGGGTGCAGCGGAGGGGCTTAAACGGGAAAGGCCCGCGCTCGGGGAAAGCGCGGGCCTAGCCGGTTTGGGCGCCTAGTTATCCCTCCCGAGTCCTGCCCCTTGGGGGAGGGGCGGCCTATGGGGGAGCGGGTTAGGCAGGTCATAGGGTGCAAGGGCGGCGCCACGCGCAAGGGGTGCAGGGGTGAGGGTGCAGCGCATGGCATGGGGTGCAGGGGCAAGGGCCTGAATTGATCGACTCCAGGCGCTAGCTAGTCGACCTGGCAAGGGGTGCAGCGGAGGGGGTGCAGGTGCAGGGCATGGGGTGCAGGGCCTAGCCTTGCCATGGGGAGGGCGGCGCCATGGGAGGGGGTGCAGGTGCAGGGGTGCGAGGGTGAGACCCTGACTGCAGTCAGCCATGGGCGCCGGGGTGCAGGGGCTAGGGCGCCAAGGGTGAGACATGCGGGAGGGGGTGCAGGGCCTAGCGCGGGGATTCTCGGGAGGGTGAGGCAGGGCGGCCGGATTGATCGGCGCCGGGGTGCAGGGCCTAGCCCCTACAGGGGGTGAGTCGGGCCTATCCCCTACAGGGGGTGAATGGGGAGGGGGTGCAGGTGAGGGGGTGCAGGTGCAGGGGTGCAGGGGTGCAGGGTGAGGGGTGCAGGGGTGAGGGTGCAGGGCATGGGGTGCAATGGGATGACTCAACTAATGGGCTATGTGCGTCTGACTTGCGGGGCATGGGGTGCAGCGTTGCGCGCCAGGTGCACGCGGAGGCCCGGTCGCTCTGGGCCCCCTTTGCCGGCATGGTGCGCCGGGTCTTCCCT
>Ga0181346_1000010_pt1 | contig 69752 bp, 115 predicted proteins | sample Su13VDMM15DN_FD_130100 | JGI IMG/M metagenome (GOLD analysis project Ga0181346, IMG submission 130100) | Freshwater viral communities from Lake Michigan, USA - Su13.VD.MM15.D.N | ecosystem: Environmental > Aquatic > Freshwater > Lake | place: USA: Michigan | collected 2013-07-15 | reverse complement strand
TTCGCCGTCTCCGTAACGACGTTGGCGGGAAGCTCGATCATATCGAAGACCTGATCGCCCTCACCGCGCTTGTCCGTCCCGGCCCGCTGGGCTCGGGTATGACCGACCAGTGGATCAGACGCCGCGCCGGGAAGGAGCGCGTCGAGTACGAGCACCCGATGCTAGAGCCCCACCTGAAGAGTACCCTCGGGCTCGTGGTCTATCAGGAGCAGATCATGTCAATCGGTCGCGAGATCGGAGACCTTACTTGGGACGACGTGACCGCGCTCCGCAAGGCGATGTCGAAGTCTCTCGGAAAGGAATACTTCGACCAGTTCGGCGACCGTTGGAAGGCCGGAGCAATCAAGCGCGGTATGACCGAACGGCTCGCGAACTCGTTCTGGGATCGTATGTGTCAGTTCGGCATGTGGTCGTTTAACCGAAGCCACTCCGTCGCCTACGGTCTTATATCGTACTGGTGCTGCTGGCTCAAGGTTCACTATCCGGTCGAGTTCGCCGCCGCTACACTCGATGCGGAAGACGACCAGATGCGTCAGGTCGCGGCTCTTCGCGAGATGAAGGAGATCGGCGTCAACTATGTCGCGTTCGATCCGGCCGTATCCACCGACCGTTGGGAGATCGGCGAAGACTCCGGGAAGCCGGTACTCGTCGGGCCGCTTTCGAATATCCACGGGATCGGTCCGTCAACCGTTCGCGATATTCTCGACGCTCGCGTAGCGAAGAAGGAGCTTCGCCCATCGATCTTGAAGAAGCTCGCGAACGCCCAGACGAAACTGAACTCGCTCACGCCCATTGCCGATGCGGTCGAGAAGATCGTTCCCGACCTCCCGGCAGTCGGGATCGTTACGAAGCCGACCCCTATCGATCAGATCGGTGGAGGAGAATACGGCGTCGTTATCGTCGCTCGCGTCTCGAAGGTTCAACCGCTTAACGAGAACGTACCGGCACGTCAGGCGCGTAGAAAGGCGAACGGACAACAGGAGGTTCTTCCGGAACCGGCCGACGCGCTCAATCTTTTCTTCGAAGACGATACCGGGGAGATATTCTGCAAGATCACCTACAGGAACTTCCAGCAGATCGGTCGTAACGTCGCCGCACAGGCGAAGGTCGGGAAGAGTATCTTCGCGGTCAAGGGTGACGTTCCGAAGGACTTCCGGATGATCCGCATCACGGCGATCAAGTATCTAGGGGAGATGAGCCAAGCGGAGGAGCGCAATAGGGCCAAATCCTCGTCAACATAGGTCTTTCATCCGTGTAGTTCGTAGGTTAGCTAAGTGGGCTCCCCAATAATGGGCGAGAGAAAGAAAGTAAGGAAGGACAGGAACATGGCAGCGAAGAAGAAGGCCGCGAAGAAGAAGGTCGCGGCGAAGAAGAAGGCTCCGGCAAAGATGAAGTACGGCGCGGACATGCAGATCGTGTCGGTCGGCGAGAACCCGCGCCGGGAAGGAAGCGCGGCGCACGCGCGGTTCGCGGACATGGCCAAGTATGTCGGCAAGAACCCCGGCTGCACGGTCGCCGACGTGATCAAGAACACGAGCGCGAAGCGCGGCCTGATCACGAAGAGCATCGACGCCGGCATCCTGAAGACCAAGAAGGTGAAGCCCGCAGCGCCGGCAGCCGCCGAAGCCTAGCCCGGTCCAGGCCAGATGAAACTGACCAGCTCGGGTGCCGTCCCCTACTCAGCGGCAGAGAAGGCTATCTTCAAGTGCCTCTCGAAGCGAAAGCGGACGACGGCCGAGCTGGTTAGTCGCCGCTACACCGAAAGAGTCTTGGTGACCGAGCCTCTTTTCGATCCGGCTGGCTCCGTTCGCGGAGCCCTTCGGACCCTCGCTAAGAAAGTCGAGGCAAATCGCGAGCCCTTCCGAATTATGAAGGAAGGGAGGAGGGGGCCTAACTCAATCTCCTATTGGTTGGAGGAACGAACGTGAGCAGGAAGAAGTTGAAGACGCCCATCGTACCGACGATGACGGCGAAGGAACCGAAAGGACCGTCAGCGGCAGTCGTCGCGGCGGTGAAGGAAAAGCCGGTCGTTGCGAGCGAAGACAAACTCGACCGTCTTCGCGTACTCGTCGGCGCGGCTCGCGATATCCAGATGATGGTGACGCAGAAGGAAGAAGAGATCGACGCGCTCAAGGCTCGTCTGACGAAGGCGCGGACGCTCGATATCCCCCAGTTCATGGAGGACAACGGCATCCCGGCGATCACCCTCCAAGCGGAAGGAAACGCCCCGGCCGTCGAGTGCGTTCGCGTTCCCTTCTATCAGGCGAACATCAAAACGGACTGGGAGCCACAGCGCCGCGATGCGGCCTTCGCCTATCTCGAAAAAATCGGCGAGGGCGATCTGATCAAGACCACGATCACCTACTTCTTCCCGAAGGAGGATCAGGGAGCGACGGGCGACTTCATCGAGAAGGTCTCGAAACTCAAGATCGTCAAGAAGGTCGGCAAGGCGAAGAAGGGAGCGAAGCAGAAGGTCGAAGCCGTTCGCGTCCCGACTCCGGTCATCGAGCGCGGCGTGCCGTGGAACTCCCTCACGGCGTGGCTTAAGCGGAAGGTCGAGAACGACAAGTTTGTCCCCGACCTCGAAAAGATCGGCGCGTTCGTCGGCACGGTCGCCGATATCAAGCCGCTGAAGGAGAAGAAGTGAGACCGTCCATCGACGAGTTCGTTCACGGCCGAACCGGCTGGCGATCCGAGGCGAACGGCTTCTCCATCGAGGTTAGATGGGGAGGCTTCTCGACCGAGGAACCGGACGGACATTGGTGGTGGAGCGTCTGCCTATGCGAAGACCAGCTTTCGAAGTTCGAATGGGACGCTCTTCAGAGTCAGACGTTCTACTGGGTCGGAGAGAAGGGCGTCGACTCTTTCGAGAACCATCGGATGAGGCGCGTACTCAAGACCTCCACCGAGGTCTCTATGACGAGAGTCGAGTTCGTCAAGATGAGCAAGAGGGCACGCGGTCAGAGCGCCGCCCTCGCGGAGAAGGAGGCGAGAGAGTTTTGCCTCCTTCTTCTGAAGGAGTTCCCCGGCCGCAAGGTCTGGGACGATACGAAGAAGCGATATGTCGAAGAACAGGAGAAGTGAAAATGGCGAAGCCCATCGATAAGAAGAACGCGAAGTCGCAGCAGTCCCGAACCGCCGCTCCGGCGCGCGGTCGCCAGGAGGTCGCGACGACACCGAAGCGCGAGGTCGCGTCGGCCGAGAACTCCGGACCGCCGAACGATCTGCTCGCGACGATGCAGCAGCACGCGGGTCTCGGCGTCTCGACCGATGCTTCCGACAACCTGATCCCGATCATCACGATCCTTCAGGACGGCAGCCCGCAGGCCAAGCCGCGCGATCCGAAGTACATCGAAGGTGCCGAAGCCTCGATGATCTGGCTCAAGAACTCTGACGATCCGTTCGTCGTCGGCGAAGAAGGCATCCTCTTCCAGCCGTGCATCTTCGACAAGGACTTCGTCGAATGGGTCCCGCGCGACTCGGGCGGCGGCTTCGTGACCAAGCACAAGGTGGTTCCGAAGGAGGCCGTGAAGCGCGAAGACCCGAAGAACAAGAACAAGGTCAAGTGGGTCATGCCGAACGGCAACGAGATCATCGAGACCCGCTATCACATCGGCCGCGTCTTCCGCGAAGACGGATCGAAGCCCGCGTATGTTATCCCGCTCGTTTCGTCCGGGCACCAGGTCTCGCGCGAGTGGATGTTCCGCATGAACAACGTCTTCCTCCCGGACGGCGTTACGAAGGCGGCGAGCTTCGCGAAGCTCTATCGTCTCACGACGAAGCTGAAGACGAACCCGGTCGGCCAGAGTTGGTTCCTCTTCAACGTCGAGGATGCCGGCTGGATCGAAACGCGCGAGGACTACGAAGCGGGCCTCGCACTCTATAACGCCTTCTCGAAGGGTGAGGTCGGCGTCGACAACCGGACGATGGACAACGCGACCGGTGGCGGCGACGGCGAAGGCGGCGACGGTCCGATGTAGAAAAGGACAGAAGGACCGAAAGCTCAAGTCGGTTCCTGCCCGGCTCCGAGCCTGAAACTCTGTCCCGCCGCTCTCTTCCGCAAACCCCCTCGCGGAAGGGAGCGGCACTTTTTTTTGGAGGATCGTCTTATGATCATGGCAGCTACCGGACACCGCCCCGATAAGCTCGGCGGTTATAGCGATGAAGTAACCGCGCGCCTCATCGCGGTTGCGGAGAAAGGTCTACTGAGGCTGAAGCCAAGCGGGATGATCGTCGGTATGGCGCTCGGCTTCGACCTCGCCGTTGCGGCGGCCTGCGTTCGCCTCGATGTCCCGTTCAAGGCGGCGGTGCCGTTCCCCGGACAGGAGGCGCGTTGGCCCGAGGCCACGAAGGAGCGCTATCGACTCCTCCTAAGCCGAGCCGAGGAAGTCGTCTTCGTGAGCGACGGCGTATATGCCGCTTGGAAGATGCATAAGCGAAACGAATGGATGGTCGACCGCTCCTCCGCCGTCATCGCGCTCCACGACGGAAGCCGTGAAGGCGGGACGTTCCGTTGCGTCGAGTACGCGAGGAAGAGGAAGCGCGAAGTTCATAACCTCTGGGGAGATTGGATCAATGGTTAGTCTTATCCACGTCGTCGATACCGAGACGACCGGACTCGGACGCGAAGGCGAAGCGAAGCCGCGCGTTGTCGAACTCGCTTCGGTCGCTCTCGCGCTCGGAAAGTCTCGTTGGGGGATCGTTCGCGGGATCGGTGGAGTCCGTTCATCGCTTATCAATCCCGGAGTCCCTATTCCCCCGGAAGCTCGCGGCGTTCACCACATTTCGGACGAAGACGTTTCCGATGCGCCTTCGTTCGAAGACGCGCTCAAGACGATGGCGAAACCCGAACCTCACGCGAGAGCCGCCCATAACTCGGAATACGACCGGCAGTTCTTTCCGGAAGGTCCGTGGATTTGTACCTACCGTTGTTCTCGCCAAATCTGGCCAGACCTCGCCAGCCACGGCAATCAGACGATCCGCTACTCGATCCCCGGCCTGAACGAAAAGATTATGAAGGACGTTCGGGCGACGCACGCTATGAGACTTCCTCCCCACCGAGCGCTTCCCGATGCCTGGGTAACGGCGCATATTCTTCTAGAGCTTCTAGCGGTTCGCTCCGCCGAAGAACTGATCGAACTTACGAAGCAACCGATCCTTCTGAAGACCGTTCGCTTCGGTAAGCATCGCGGACTTCTCTGGTCGGACGTTCCGCGAGACTACCTCTCTTGGCTACTACGGAAGGAAGAAGGGAAGCCGGGAGACTTCGATGCCGATACGGTCTTCACGGCGAAGTACTGGTGGACGCGATGAGCGGGACGGACGGCGGCCTACGGTCGATCTACAACGCGCATCTTCGCGGTATGCATCTTCTCCCTATCGAAACCGGTATGACGGTCCAAGGCGTACCCGATACCAACGGGTGCGACGAGGGCGTCGAGTTCTGGATCGAGAACAAGCGCGTCTACGGCAAGACCATTCGGATGAGGCCCAAGCAGGTCGGCTGGCATACTCGTCGCGCCATCGCTGGCGGACGATCATTCATCGCCGCGAGACGAGAGACGCGCGAAGGCCCACGGCTTGGTGAAGAGGTCGATGAGCTTTATCTCTTCTTCGGAGTTCAGGCGCGTGAGGTACTGGAGAGAGGCATCGATGCGAAGGCGATACTCGTCGAGACTGGAGGACCTTCGCGATGGAACTGGAAGGCTATCCGCGAGGTCCTTCTATTCGCTCCGCTCCCGAAATGGCGCGAGGTTATCGCCCCGGTCGCCGGAGGATCGATTAGACGCCTTCCGGGAGCCCCGGCCGGGAGCCCCGGCCCGGCCCCTACTAGGCCCCGATCCCCGGCCGGGAGTCGATAGAACGCCTGTTTTGGTCGTGGTTTCGTTTTAATGCCGATGGCGTAAGGCTTTTAGCCTTGTCGATTTTGGGCCTTTCCTGAGCTCCGGGAGGGCTCCCGGACCGGGGCGGCCCGGACCCCTACTATATATGGGGCCTAAAAAATCGGTTTTCGGGCCTTCCTTCCTTCCTCTTTCTTTCTATAATGAGCCTACCTCCGGCGGGAACGTCGGAGGGGCGGGGCCTCCGGGCCTCGCTGGTTCCCCTCCGTAACTTAGGGTCGCGTGGAGGCCGCTGGAGGGAACCGGGGAAAAATTAGAAGCGCCCTGCTAGGCTCTTCGAACCGCTTGCAGCCAAAACGGCGAGGTTCGATTAGCACTCTAGGCGGCCCCGGCTAAAGAACCCTAGACCCTATCGCCCCTTCTGGGCCGATGGCTCTGCTCTCCTTTCCTCGTCCTCCTCTGTAGGCCGAAAGGAGAAGCGGCCTCGGCGTTCGGATCGGGACGGGTCTAGCCTCTTCCTATCCCGCCCCAAGTCGCTGAATAGATAAGTCCTGAAATCGTTCCCCCGTCGCTCTAGTCGCCGGAACGATAGAGGCTCTTAAGCGCGGAGGCCGTTCCCCGTCCGAGTGCGAGACGCGGAGTTTAGCGAAGAGAGATCGATGCATAACGAACCGATGCGCTCTATGAAGCCGTCGCGACTGAGGTTATGCTACTAACTTAAAAGAGGAAGCTCTAACGGTGAGAGCGTCGATACTAACGACGCTCGATCCGCCAGCGCTTCCGCTGGGTAACGAAGAAGGAGAAGAACATGGCTTATCGGATTTCATCCAAGTCGTATCGTAATGCTCAGAAGGTTCTGCACACGCCGATGTGGTCGCTCTACTCGGCGAAGGCTCATAAGGAAGCCGAACAGCTCGTCGAGAACTACGATCAGGGCGCGACGTTCGAACGTAAGCCGAAGGAGTTCAACCCGCAGCCGAACATCGGCGGCAAGAAGCGCTAACGATCAGGAAGCTCTAACGGTAGCCGACACGATCCGTCGTGTCGGTCTCCGCCAGCGCTTCCGCTGGGTAACGAAGGAGAAAGACCATGACGACGTTCGAAGAGTTCAAGGCATCGCGTAAGTACGTCTCGAACCTCGCGCCGTACACGAGCGGCTTCGCGGAGTTCGCCGGATACCTCTACCTCGACGCCTTCTATATCGGCGTGCCGAACGAAGGGTCGACCAGCGCTCATTACGAAGTGAGCCTCGCCGGAGACGACCGGACATTCGGGACCATCGAGGAAGCCGAGCGCTTCCTCTGGGAAGAGTTCGCCGATAGCGAGCTTAACGACGAGAACTAGGAAGCTCTAACGGTGAGAGCGGCTGCGGCCGCTCGATCCGCCAGCGCTTCCGCTGGATAACGAAGGAGAGACGACGATGGCTAAGGATTATTCGAAGCGGTCCGAAGAAGAAGCGAAGACGTTCGAACTGCTCGACGGCTTCTTAGAGGTAAAGGCGAACTGGTCGCCGTCGACCGCACTCGCGGCTCGGGTCTTCCGGGTTATGTATTACGCGATGATCGACATCGATCAGATCAACCGGATCGGAGCGGCACTTAACAACGTCGAGACGGTCGACCTCACCGAAGCGGTCAAAGCACTCCACCAAGCGAAGGTCCTTCGTTCTCTCGGTCGCGATGGTCGTCGCTACTACGAAGTCAACTACTAGGAAGCTCTAACGGTGAGAGCGGCGCTTCGGTGCCGCTCGATCCGCCAGCGCTTCCGCTGGGTAACGAAGGAGACGACGATGGCGAAGACGTATTACACGCTCGTGACGCGAGACGACGATAAGAGCCCGTGGGCGATCCACTTCGGCGACTACGACCGCGCGACCGTCGCGGACGAAGCAGACGACCTCTACGACGAAGGGCTCGGCGTTCGCCGGAAGAACCTCAAGATCGTTAAGAGCGGCGACCGACAGGCCGATATCGACGCGGTGGTTCGTCGCCTTAACGAAGAGGAGAGCGCGCGATGACGTTCGATCTGAAAGCGCTATGTGACGCGATACGGCTCGAATGTGAATTCGCCGCGTCTCGAAAAGGAACCCGGAGCCGACCGATCAAGACGAGACGAGGCTGGTACAATCGGTACGGATATCTGATCGCTTAGGAGGATGAACATTATGAACGAACTGTCTCAGGCCATCTACCTTCAGGTCATCTACGTCTTCACCAACGTCTTTCTGGCTCGCTTCAGCAAGAGCGAGATCGTCAGAGAGTTGAATGTCAGTGACGGCATCGTACGTGAGTTTCATCGCGTGATGAACAAGCGCCACCCCAACAATCCGTGGCTCTACTACGGCACCCGGTACTAGGAGGACCGTCTGATGTGGCTCGCTGTTCAACTACTCTCGCCGTGGATCGCGGCAGCTCTCGTCCTCTGGCTTATCGGAGACCCGGAGAACGACGAGCGGAACTACTAGGAAGCTCTAACGGTGAGAGCGGCTACGGCCGCTCGATCCGCCAGCGCTTCCGCTGGACGCTCCGATCCCGAGAGGACGAGCGGGTACTTCGAAATAGGAGACTACTATGAACGCCAAGAAGAACAACGTCGCCGTCGTCGCCAACGTCGTCAAGGCTTCGGCCGAGAACACGAAGAAGGTCGCGGTCAAGAAGGTCGCGGTCAAGAAGGTCGCGAAGAAGACGGCGAAGAAGGCCGCGTCGGACAAGGTTATGAAGGCGCGGGCCACCCGCCACGCCGTTAAGGTCGGCGGCAAGAAGTACGATAGCGCCTGGAGCGCCTTCAAGTCGCTGAAGCTCGGGACCGCCGCCCAGTGTGCCCGGTTTCGCAAGTCGTTGAAGGCGAGCGGTCGGGCCGTGTTCGAGAACGGCAAGCGTTCCGTTACCTTTCAGATCGTTAAGGAGGCTTAGTCAATGAAGGAAGTTCGCTTTCAAGACCTGTTTCGCTGGGGGATGAGCCGGGACGTTCCGGCCATCCTTTCTTTTCCATCCGGGCCGATAATCAACCTCGGCTCCGGTCGAAAGGCCCTTCCCTACGAAACGACCAACCTCGATCTTCCCGATTGGGATGCTCGACGAGATACGATCCCGTTCGGAGACGAAGAAGTGGCGGGAGTGGTCGCTTATCACTTCTTCGAACATCTCGACGGCTCGACCGCTACGAAAGTCGTCGAGGAAATAAATCGAGTTCTGAAGCCGGGCGGTTCCGCGCTTATCGTGGTGCCGTACTATAATTCGCAACTACAGCATCAGAACCTCGATCACAAATCGTCGTGGACGGAAGAGACGTTCAAGAACCTCTTCACCGACACTACATATGATCGGGAAGGCGGACGCATCGACTGGCGCCTTAAGATCGGTTTCCAATTGATCTGCGGGATCGTCGAGAGAAACATCTGTCTCGCTACGCAACTCGTGAAGCTCTAACGGTGAGAGCCCCGACGCGATCCGGGGCTCGATCCGCCAGCGCTTCCGCTGGGATAGGAGAGACGAATGTATGAACGCTATAAGACGACGAGCGGTTCGATCACGGTCAAGAACGGCGACGAGGGACCGCGCCACGACCCGTACTCCTTCGTCGAGTACACGGTAGAGAGGAAAGGAAAGAGGAAGACGACGATCCATCTCGGCCTCGTCGTCTGGTGCAAGGTCGAAGGACGGCCGGTCAAGAAGACGATGAACGAGGCGAAGGCGCGCGAGCGGTTCGCTCGATACGTCGGATGGCCTCTCGAAGAAGTCGAGCGTGCCGTCGGCCTTGCCGACCGGAGGCGCGAGCGGTCATACGACCTTTCCGGTATCCGCGCGGCCGAACGCGCTGCCGGATGGGACGCTTCGCCGTAGGAAGCTCTAACGGTGAGAGCCTCGATAGTACGAGGCTTGATCCGCCAGCGCTTCCGCTGGGATAAGGAGAGATAGATGACGAACCAACAGCAGATGCCGACCGAGAAAGTGATCGAGCGTATCAAGAAGCTCCTCGCCCTCGCCGATAAGAATAAGAACTCGTCGGCCGCCGAAGCCGAGAGCGCTGCGGCGAAGGTACAGGAACTCCTTCAGGACTACGGCTTGTCGCTCGCGCAGGTCACGGCTTCGGAGCGTAACGCCGACGCGATGACGGATCGCGAGAAGGCCGAGACGGATCGGCGCGCGATGTACAAGTGGCAGCGCGAGCTTATGGCCGCTCTCGCGAAGGGGAACTTCTGCATCCACTTCGTGCAGGAGAAGCTCGTCGAGCGGACGCTCAAGAGCCGCCGACATCTCGGGCTCAAGAAGTCGACCTTCCACGTTCTGATCGGGCGGACGATCAACATCCAAGGAACGATTGCCCTTTACGACTATCTCGTCAAGTCGATTGGGCGCGAGGCCGCGCGTCACGGATACGACCACGGGACCTCCGACAACGCGCTCTTCTTTGACGGCGCGGTCTCGCGTCTCTCTGAACGTCTTTTCGCCCAGCGCGCGAAGCGGGAGCGCGAAGAAGCCGAAGCGGAGGCCGCTCGTCGGAAGGCGACCGCCGCGACGGGTAGCGCTACTCCCGGCACGGGCCTTGTCCTCCTCTCGGATGTCTACGGCTCGGAAGAAGACCTCAACGCCGATCTTCGCTATGGCCTCCCGGCCGGAACGACGGCGGCCCGGAGGAAAGGCCGCGAGGCGTCTGAGCGCGAGCGTCGCCTCGTCGCCGAACGCCTCGAAAGCGAAGGCGTCGATTGGGTCGAAGCGTTCTATCGGAGCCACGGCTATAGCGAAGAGGACGCGAAGAAGGCCGCTCGCGAATACTACAAGAAGAACGCTCGCGAGAACGCGAAGAACGCGAAGAAGGGAGAAGCGTTCAGCGTCGGACGGGTTGCCGGCGACAAGATCGGCCTCGACCTCCAAGTCGAGAAGAAGTGAGGAAACTCTAACGGTGAGAGCCCCGACGATCCGGGGCTCGATCCGCCAGCGCTTCCGCTGGAATAGAAAGGACGTAACCTATGGCCATTCAGTTGTACGATCTGTCGGTCGCCCCGAAGAGCGATAAGAACGACCTCTCGTTTGTGATGCGCGCTCCGCTGCCGGTGATCGCGCGCTACCTTCGCTTACACATCGACGCGGTTCGTCGTATCGAACGGGAGACGGAGAACACGTCACTCCCTTGCTTCCTCTACGGCCCGAGCGGGACGGACGAAGTACACGTCGTCTGGCGGCCGATCTATTCGCTTTCGACCACCGCCGTTCGATAGGAGGACACGATTATGGGAAAGCGTTTTTCGTTCGACATCGCCAAGGCGATCCCCGCCGCGTGGGACTTCCTCTGGGCCGACAACCTTAAGGATCGCGCGAAGCAGGAGAAGGACCACCCGGATGGCGACTTCGGAAAGTACGGTCGCCGCTGGTACACGCGGACGTTCTATCTCTGCGCCGCCGACATCGTTCGGCAGGTTCGCTCCTTCGCTTACGAGACCTCGCACGGCCTTGAGTGGGGGACCAACGGCGTGCGCGGCCCCGACTACGGCATCCGGATTTCCGGCGACCTCGAAAGTGCCGTCAGAGATTGGCTCCTTCGGACGAAGGACGGTCATAACTTCAGTCGCGGCCATATCTCCGGTATGCGCTTCCGACCGAAGGGAGCGCCGCTCGGGCCTTCGGAGGAGGATACGATAGAGAAGAAGACGAAGCCGAAGCGGCCAGCGCCGATCCACTTCAGCCGTAGCGGTTTCGGTCGTCCGCTCTGCACGGCAGTATCGAGCGGGAACCGGTTTTCGTTCCGGCAGTCGAAGGCGCGCGTCCGGTCTAAGTGGGAGGAGGTCAACTGCAAGCGGTGTATCGGGCTCAAGGCTCACGAGCTTGCTCGGCCTCGCGCTAACGAAGAAGCTCTCTAGGAAGCTCTAACGGTGAGAGCCTCGATGATCCGGGGCTTGATCCGCCAGCGCTTCCGCTGGTATAGGAGAGAACTCGATGACGAAATTCAAGATAGGCGATAAGGTCCGCGTCAAGCTCGCTGGCGGGAAAGGCGTCGGAGAAACGCTCTGGGAAATCGTTCGCATCGTTCCCGGACGGAACCAGACGGCGTGTTATATACGAGAGGCCGGGACCAATCACGCATCGCAACGGTTCGACACGTCGCTACTCGTTATCGAACCGCCGAGCGATCTTCGGTTGCTCGTCGCGAAGTTCTTGGCGACGTACTGGGAAGAGGGCGATGGACATCCGCCGCCGGCATTCATTCGTGAAGCCGAGGAAGCGGTCAAAGACCTCACTCCCGAAGAACTCGCGAAGGCGCAGGTCAGGCGCCATTTCCGAACCACCGAAGAGGTAGAAGGCATCAGCCCGATCTATTATCGCCTCGCGGTCTATACGAAGAACTAGAAAGCCCTAACGGTGAGAGCGGCGCTTCGGCTCCGCTCGATCCGCCAGCGCTTTCGCTGGAGCAGGAGAAGAGATGAATACCCTACAGAAGAAAGTCGAAAAACTCCGCAAGCAGATGCGGCTCCGTCCTCTCACGAGTCACGGCGTTCGCTTCGAGATCGGACGGAAGGCGATCCAGCTTCGCGAAGAAAAGCGCGAGGAAGAGGCTCGGGCTCTTGAGAACCTCCTGACGGACGACGACTACATTCGTCTTCGTCTTCGGAGGAATATGGCCATCCAGATCGCCGACGAGGCGGCCATCCAACTGATGACCTCGTTCCCCGAGGCGTACCCGGAAAGGATCGCATAGATGCGGTGGATCGTCGCCGTCCTCATCGTCCTTCTCGTCTCGTCTTCCTTCACCGATGGAGAGTCCTCCGATGGTCGCCAAGAAGAAATCGTCATCGACACCTAAGAAGACGGCGGCTCCGGTCGTCGCTTCCGAACCGACTTTGTCCGATACTCCCGTTGGCCTCAGGGCTTGCGAAGAGTGCGGAGCCCCGGCCGGTTCCTACCATCACCCGGATTGCGTCTGGGTCATACCGAAGTTCCTCCGGTCGAACAGACCGAAGAAGAGCCCCGAAGAACTGAAGCGTCTGCTCAATACCGAGCGCGAATGGATTATGCCGAAAGCGAAGGAGTTTCAAATGCCTATCGATAAGATCACGCCGCAGGACCCGATGAAGCCAGTCCAAGTCAATCTCGTTACCGAAGCCGGTACGAGGTCGCAGTTATTCGATAACCTCGAAGCGTTCAACGACTGGTACACGCCCGAACTCTACGTCCTTAGCGGGCAGATCGCCGACGCGAGCATCACGATCGTGACCGCCGAGACCATCGAGGTCAGGAAGAAGGCGGCTCCCGAGTCGGCCGAGGTCCGGAAGAAGGCGGCGCAGGTTGTTCGCGAGCGCGAGAGACAAGCGAAACGAGACGCGAAGGCGAAGAGGAAAGCCGAGCGCGAGGCGAATAAGACCGCGCGAGCGAACGGCGAGACGACGCCGCGAGCGAAGAAGGAAGGCGGTGGGATTTCCGGGAGCATCGCCGTGACGGTCGGCGGGAAGTCTTACGGGACGATCAAGACCGCGCTGAAGGCTCTCGGCATCGCGGACTCCGAACGTAAGGCGCTTCGCGCTCTTCTCATCAAGGATGGGAAGGCGACCCTGAAGGGACACGCCTTTACGCTCCGCGACGGTCTCCCGGAGAAGGCCGCCCCGGCTGCTACTCCTCCGGCCGCGACGAAGACGGAGCCGGAGAAGAAGACGCCGCGACCGCAGATCGTGACGAACGTCGGCATCAAGAAGGCCGAACCGAAGAAGGCGAGTCCGAAGGCGACACCGAAGAAGGTAGCGGCGAAGAAGGCGAGTCCGAAGGCGAGCCCGAAGGCGGCCCCAAAGAAGGCCGCTCCGAAGGCCGCTCCGAAGGCCGCTCCGAAGAAGGTAGCGGCGAAGAAGAAGGCGGCCAAGAAGTGAGCCGCAAGATCATCGGTATCCATAGCCCCACGGTCCCCTATCTCGGTAGGGGATCGAAGCGGCGGATACTCCTAGCCGTTCTCGTCGAAGACGATGGGACGAATACTCAGGTTGCCTATCAAGGGATAGTCGACCACGAAGATGGAGAGGAGGTTGGCAGCGCTGCTGTAGCCGTATCGCTCCGGGGCTCGAAACTGAAGTACGAAGAAGCCCAGCGGCATTGGCCGTCCATCGAACGGAAGAGGTATCAGCACCAATGAACCTCCGAAGACTTGACCGGCTATCGGTCCCGGCCGTTCGCTACGAGTTCGTAGTGAGCGGAGCCGGCACGTTCCCTTTCGATATGCTCTCTCACGACCGGGCTTACCCGGCGAATATCGAAGAGGCGTCGAAGCTGAACGAATACGGACCAGAGCGCCGATACGTCAAGCTCGTATCGGCGTCTTCGGTCCGCGAGTGGACTCCGCATCAAGCGGGATGGAAGACGTTCGGATGGAGGGTTGAATGAACGACGCTGGCGTCGTCAAGGCGTACCGATCCGAAATCTTCGGCCGGATATACTGGAGGATCATTCGAACTCCGGTCGGTCCGTATCGGTTCACTCTCGAAGAGAACGAAGACCGCGTTTGGTCTTCGAAGAAGGAACCGGCTTTCTTCAACGATATCGATATGGCGAAGAAGGAAGTCGAGAAACGGATCATCGTCCAAGTCGCTTCGGCTTGTGACGGTATGGAGGTCCATCGAGACCAGTGGGACCTCATTCGCGAGCTTCTATCGGAGAAGCGCATCGCCGATATCGGATCGCCGCGCGGTCCCGATCAGGCTTGGAAGCGGATCGAACCGCTCCCGAGCGACGAAGAAGGATAATCGAAACGCTCCTCCGGGAGCGTCCGCCGGATACGGCCACCCGGCGCTGACGAGATAGGCCATAGGAAGAGCAGGAGAACGAAATGCAAAAGGGAATTAGCCTCGCCGACTTCGCGCGCAAGATCGAGTTCAACCGCGATGCCCGGAAGGATTTCATCGTCGAGACCCGCAAGGGCCTCGCTATGCAGATCGACGACTATGAAGAGCCGCCCATCGGTAACGCGAAGACGCCGATCAAGAAGCGTCGGCCGGTTCTCGAACTCTACGGAACGCGGGAGGCCGAGCGCTTCCCGATGCTCGATCTCGTCCACAATCAGCTCGGAACCTACGTCGGCATCCCGGCGAAGTATTACGACCGGATGTTGGAGAAGCAACCCGACCTGTTGGCGATGAACGTCAACTCGTGGCTCAAGCACGACCTCGAACGCGAGGCCGACAAGCGGATGCTCCGCACTCTCCACGGGAACGCTCGCGGCTTCCTCTCGAACCGCTATAGCCGGATCGATAACCACGAGATCGCCGACGTTGCGCTTCCGATCCTCGCGGAGCTTCCGAACGTCAAGATCGTTTCGTGCGAGGTCACGGACAAGCGGATGTACATCCAAGCCGTCACGCCCGCTATCGAGGGCGAGATCAAGAAGGGCGACGTGGTTCAGGCCGGTGTCCTGATCACGAACTCCGAAGTCGGCTGCGGCTCGGTCTCGGTCTCGTCGGTGATCTGGCGCCTGATCTGCCTCAACGGGATGAAGGGTATGGATCGCTTCCGCGCGAACCACGTCGGCCGGAAGATCGACGACAACGAAGACCTCTGGTCGGACTCGACCCGGAAGCTCGACGACAAGCTCGTTCTCTCGAAGGTCCGCGACATGGTCAAGTCGGCGGTCGACGAGAACCGCTTCCGGAAGCAGATCGAACACGCTCAGACGCTGACCGGCATCAAGGTCGAGAAGGACCCGCAGGCCGCCGTCGTCGTTCTCTCGCAGAAGGTCGGCGTGTCGGACGAAGAGTCGTCCGGCATCCTCAAGTCGCTGATCGAAGGCGGTGACCTCTCCGCTTGGGGTCTCCTGAACGCCGTTACGCATCAGGCTCATACGGCGAAGAACTACGACCGCGCGGTCGAGTTCGAGGAAGCCGGTGGTCAGATGATGAACTGGGGCAAGGCCGACTGGAAGCAGGTCCTCGAAGCGACCGCGCTCGACGTTAAGAAGGCCGCCTGATCGTCGAACTCTAGAAGCGCGGGTGGTCGAGTACCGATCACCCGCAGGGAAAGGAAAGCGTATGAAGTTTCATCCAATCACGGAACTCGTTATCCAATCAGATAAACTCGCGTCGGCTATCCTCATCGTCGAAAGGAGTCAACCGGAAGGGATACGGAAGGAAGCGCTTCTTCGAGTCCTATATTCCGATGCGACCTCGCTTGGCGAGGAAGTCGATAGGCTCCTCGTCCCATACGTCGGCGCGATCCAGCGCGAACGGAAGAACGGAGCCTGACCGATGACACAAGAGCGAAACCTGTATCCCGTAACAATTCGAAAGGCCGATAGCGGCGTGGAGTTGACGACATTCTACTTGCTATCGAAAGAGGATCGCGGCGCGTTCATTCTGAACCTTCCTTCTGTTTTTCGCGTTACGGAGCAGAACGCTCCTATCGTTGGGCAGTCGGCCGAAGAGGCTATGGCTGACCTGTTCTCGCTGTGGGGGACCTGACCGATGGCGCAAGACGTTTCTAGAATGACGCTCGAACCTCATCGCTCCGGGAGGTTCGAGGAAATCAAAATCGGAGAAGCCTTCTATATGAGGGGCGACTTCTGGGTTAAGACCGGGGCGAACTCCGGTCACGAACTCGTCGGGCTCTTCGATGTCGATCAGGAGAAGTGCCTCATCGATCCGAAGGCTCGGATCAACACGGTTATCATCGGGAGGAGTTAGATGACGCGGATCAACGCCGGCATCCATCCGAAGCGTCTTCATCGAAGACATCTGATAGCGGAGTACCGGGAACTCCCGATGGTTCCCGCCGCGCTTCGACGTTCTCTTCGAACGGCTACTCCGGCCGAGGTCGTCGCGCGGATACCGAAGACCTTCACGCTAGGGAAGGGGCACGTCCTCTTCTTCTTCGACAAGCTCCGTTATCTCCAGCGGAGGTATGCCGCGCTTCAGCGCGAGATGATCAGGCGCGGATACCAACCGGACGAAAGCCGCGATCCCGGCTTCGGCGGTCGTATCCCGCCACGCTTCTTCGGTGACTGGAAGGAGACGGTTTCCGCAGAGGAGATCGTTCGAAAGCGTATCGCCGCGAGGATCGCGGAGAAGCCGCATCTGTATAAGGAGGGAAGAGTGATATGGAAGACCTAGCAGAACGCTTCGTCTCATCGACATACGGCTTCGCGAAAGCACTCGACGTAACCGGGTCGACGAAGAAGACGCTCGAAGCCTCGATGGCCGAGTACCGGGTCCTGATGATGAAGGCGAAGAAGTTCCGTCTCGACGACGACTTCGTTGAGCTCTCGGCTCGCGCCTCCGTCGTTACTCCGGAAGACGCTCTCGCTCGCGTCCAAGGAACGATCCTTCCGTATGACGTCGTATGGATGGAGTATAACCCGAGGGTGAAGGTCGCCGCTTCCATAGCGATGAGCGAGGCCCCGGATCGTCCCGTATCGGATCGCGTTCGGGATATCGCCGCGCTCCTCCTAGTCCGCGATAGGAAGAACGCGAACGCCTTCTCTATTCAGCTCATCGGACAGGCCGAGATCAGGAACTCTCGCGGGATCGACACGACGCTATATGTCGTCCACCCGATGGCGATTGTCTTCGACGCCGATGGACAGGGCGATATCAACCGGTCGGTGATCGGCGGTATCGAGTCGTGGCGTATGACCCACGGCGGGCAAGTAGACGTTACCGGAAAGGAAGGGCTATCGGCCGAAGACCTCTCCGCAAGCGTCTGGGGATACGTTCGCGGCAACGGACCGAGAGGCTTTAGCGGTCCGAAAGACTTCGTCGGCCTCTCGTACTCCGTCCCGTCTTATCTTACGAGGCACGCGGCTATCGCCTATAGCGATGCGTTCCGAAGACTGATGGTCAAGGTAAACGAGGCTCCCGGAGTTCGGGGCGTTAGTCGCGATAGTATCCTCGATCAGTTCGCGACCGACGTTGCGGAGAACGCCGGGATGACGCGCTGGATTTCGACCGTCCTCTGTATGCTCTCGGAGGTCCCTATCGTCGTAAGCGAACCGCGAACCGCGACCGGTTCCCGGATACGTTCGGCAAACGGGACCGGGAGGCCGGGCTTCGAAAAGCACGTCGTGACGCTGAACCTCCCAAGGGTCAAGAGCCGCGTTCGCTACGTCGCGAGGAAGATCGCTGGCGGCGGGAGGAAGAAACGTCACGAGGTCCAATCGCACTGGCGTACTTACCTCACCGACGTAGGACCGATGTGCATCCATCGGTGGACTTATTCCGAAGACCTCGATCACCGGACGTGCGAGACGTGCGGTAGTTTCTCGACGAAGATCAAGAACCACCTTCGCGGCGACGAGTCGCTAGGCTGGGCGACGAGAGAAGTACGGATAACCGCTAGGAAGAAGGAGAACGCGCTATGAGTATGGCAGACGCGATGCTAAAGACACTCGCCGTCGTTTCGGAAAACCCGAAGGCCGATCTATCGAAGTTCCGCGAGGTCGCGACGAGGCTTCGCGTTGGCGGCTTCATCGTCGAGAACGAAGACGGATCGACGACGGTCACGGAAGAAGGGATCGCGGTATGTCTAGCGAACGACATCCCGACCCCCGAGCAGTTCGAGTTCAGGCGTCGTAAGGCGCGCGCAATCGAAATCCTTTCATCGAAGGAGAACGGCAATGCCGACCGCAGCTAAGAAGAAGACGGCGACGAAGACGAAGGCCCCGGTCATCCCGTACTCGCCGGGAGAGGCTAAGGCACTCGACGCGCTAAAGGCCGAAACGGATCGTCGCCTATCGTCGGTTCAGCTTATCGCGAAGGTCTACGGGGAAGCTCCTCCGTTCCACGCGAGACAGTCGATCATGGGGACTATGCGGTCGCTCTCCCGTAAGATCGACGAGAACGGCGAGCCGTTCGTTCTTCGGAAGTCGGAAAGGGCCGGTCCCGTTCCGACGCAATTCTGGTTGGAGGATCGTATCGGATGAGCATCGGATTGACCCACGACGAGATCGTCGAGCTGACGAGGATCATCGAGGCCCACGTGAAAGGGAGCGATTGGGTATTGATCGTTCAAGCGGATACCCATATAGCAACAATCGCGAACATCGAAGAAGAGAGCGCAAACGAACTCATCGCCGACGCGCTCGAACTTCGTCTCAACGAGGAAGCCGAGGAAGTGATCGAGATCGATAGGAAGGATAACTGACATGGCCGACGTAATAGGCCCGACGAGTACGATGCCGGGACATCGACATAATCTCCCCGAAGGCGCGACCTGCGACATTCACCCGGATAGACCGGCCGTCGCTCGCGTTCAGGGAGAGACGGACTCGATGGGAGCCGAGCTGAACGACCTCTGCTCCGAATGCCTTGCGGCGGAACGCGAAGCACGACTCGAAGGACGGAAGGGAAACTGCGACTGGTGTAATCTCCCGTTCGACGATCTTTGCGAGACCCGCGATTATGAAGAGGGAGTACGAGGTCCGATTTATCTCGTCTGCCGGCCCTGTAGAAAGCGCGCCAACGACGCGGCCATAGAAGAGCTTGAGCGTCACGACGAAGAAAGGGGACTCTGATATGGCGGTTTATGTTCCGAAGGTCCCGCTCTGGTCTCACCAGAAGGAAGGACTCAAGAAGATGAGAGGTAGAGCGTCCTTCGCTCTCCTCATGGCGATGAGAACCGGGAAGACGCCGCTCTCGCTCGCCGACTTCGGCCAGATCGAACTCGACGGAGACGCTAACGACTTCTTTGGTATCGCTCCGGCTGGCGTCTATCATACGTGGAACACGGCCTTCGATGATCATCTATCCGACGATCTTCGAAGGAGGCTCCTCACCTACACGTGGTCGGCCTCAGATCGTGGGAAGAAGACGAGGGCTCGCGAACTCGATGACTTCATGTACGAGACGAACCGGCCGCGCGCTCTTCTTATGAACGTCGAAGCGATGTCCGGTGTCGACCGGGCTCGCGAACTCGCTCTGAAGTTCGCCTATCAACGGAAGTCGTATGGGCTCATCGACGAGTCGACGAAGATCAAAGGACCGGACGCGGATCGGGCGAAGTTCATCGTTGACGAACTCGGGCCGCGTTTCGACTATCGCCGTATTCTCTCCGGCCTTCCGACACCGCGCTCGCCTCTCGACGCCTATATGCAGTTCCGCTTTCTCGACGAGTCGATACTCGGCTTCAAATCCTTCCACGGGATGAAGGCGCGCTACGCGATCATGGGGAAGATGAGCGTCAACCGAGGCTTCTGGGATCACGCTTCGGGTCGAGTCAGACAGATGGAGCGTCCAAGGATCGTCAGTTATCGCGACGTTGAAGAGGTCCACGAGAAGATCGCCCCTCATTCCCATCGCGTTCTTCTCGAAGACTGCTACGACCTACCGGCGAAGATGTATTCCTTCCGCGATGTCGAGTGGCATCCGGAACAGAAGCGCATCTATCAGGAGCTGAAGGACTTCGCTATCGCGCGTCTCGACGAGATGAACTTCGTGACGGTCTCTCAGGTCCTGACGGAAATGCTTCGTCTCCATCAGGTTCTCTGTGGCCATACGAAATCGGACGACGGCGCTATATACGAGGTCCCCGAGTACCGGACCCGCGAACTGCTCGACATCCTCGAAGAGTATGACGGGAAGGCCGTGATTTGGGTAGCCTACGACTTCAACGTCCATAGCGTGGTCAAGGCGATATCCAATCGCTTCGGAACTCCGGTCGCCCGCTTCTGGGGTGGGAACCGGAAGACGCGCGAAGCGGAAGAGCGGATGTTTCAGAACGATCCGGCCTGCCGGCATATGGTCGCGACGGCTGCGGCCGGAGGTATGGGAAGAATGTGGGCGGTCGCCGATCTAACGATCTATTTCGGGAATACGCAGAAGCTCGAAGATCGCGTTCAGAGCGAAGAGCGTCCGCAAGCGGTGAACAAGACGCGAAGCGTCGGCTACGTCGACCTCCGAGTTCCGGGAACCGTTGACGATAAGCTGATCAAGACGCTTCGCAATCGTCTCGACCTCGCCTCTATCGTAACCGGAGACAGCTATAGGGAGTGGCTTGTATGAAGACCTGTAGAACGTGCGAACGTCCTCTCGATGACCCGAAGGACCCGACGACGAACGACTGCGGCTCGGACTGTCTTCGCTGCGCCGCTCTCCTTGGGGATCGCGAGGCCCGCGAAGCTCTCGCGAAGATCGTCGAGGAATGGCCGGAGGCCCCGACGTGGGTAGGGTATCCGAAATGAGCCGCCGCGATTTCCTGACCGGGCCGGAACTCGGTATGGCCTATCACCGGTTTGAGAAGATCGTCTCGGGCGATCCGTTCTGGGATCGCGCCGACTATAAGCGCGCCGTCCTCTTCTGGTGCTCGGACCTTCGCATCGTAAGGAACGAATATCGGTTCGTTACCGGGCACGTGATTTATGAAATCCGAACGCCGGGTGATCGCCGGGTAGCGTTCGGCGAAAGTCAAGAGGCCGCGTGGAAGCTTGCGGCCGCCGTCATACTCGATCATCTGACCAAGACGACGAAGGAGAGAGCAAATGGCTAAGGATACGAACAAGCTCGACGTGGGCGTAACGGTCTGGTCGTCAACGACGAAGACCTTCCGGATCGCGGCGGAAGATATCGAGACCATCGTTAAGGATCGTCTCGGATACGGCGACCGGTCGACGTTCGACGTTACCTTCGATTGGAAGGAGACACAGGGAATGACCTCCGCCCTGATCATGACCGTCAAGGAGCCGACGAAAACCGAAGAACTCGTCGTCAAGCTCGAAGGGAAAACGAAATGAGCGTCAGGGCCGCCGTCTACATCGGAGACATCGAAGAGCTTCGCGGGAAGACCGCGCTGATCCGGAACGACGTAGGAGTCCCGACGGGTCGGGTAGAAGCGATGTTCGACGATGAAGACCTCGTCGATACGCGAGGCGCAAAGACGAAGTGGCTCGGTCTCGAATGGCATCGTTTCCCGGAGAGCGACTTTGAACCAATCCGAAACGCCGAATGAGGTCAGGCTCTATCTCGATAAGAACGGCGACGAATACGCGACGGTCGATGCAAGCCTATACGCGAAGATCGTCGCGCTCGGCCCGTGGTACATCCACGCGGCAAGGAAGTGTCTTTACGTCCGCTCTTGGAGGAGCGGTCATAGGCGCGAGTATCTTCACCACGTCGTTCAGCGACTGCTAGGCCGAAGACGACCTAGCGAAGAACACGTCGTGAGACACCTCAACGGGGATACGTTCGTCAACACGGGCGGCAATCTCCGTTGGGGAACGAAGAGTAAGAACAGGAAGGACGTACCCTATGTCGAAAGGAACAGGAAAAATGGCGAAGAAAAAGGCGACCCCGAAGGCGAGCGTTCGTAGCGAACCGGTCCACGACCACGAAGCGGACTACGCCGCGCTTCTCAAGTCCGTGAAGGATCGCTTCGCGGAGGTATCGAAGCGTCCGCTATTCGAGACCGATGCGGGCGACTTCAATCTGAACGGCCTGTACCTCTCGAACATCCCGCAGGAAGGAGGAGAGCGGGCGGTTCATAATTGCTCGGCCTGCCGAAACTTCCTTCATCGCTTCGGCGGTCTCGTTGTGATCGGCGAGGAAGGGAACATCGAGTCGGCCGTATGGGAACCGGCTACCGTTCCGCCGTTCTATCTCGATGCGGTCGCATCGCTGAAGTTCCGCGTCGAGTCGTCTCCGATCAAGGGGCCGTTCTATACGAGCGAAGCGGTTCTCGGGACGCCGACGACGGGAATGTGGTCGCACTTCTCCGTCGTCGCTCACTCGATCTTTCGAAGCCCGCTCCTGACCGCTCGTCAGAAGATGGCCGAGAAGCGCGAGAGCTTCCGGACGCTAGAGCGTGCGCTAGGCGAGTTCGATCCGAAGAAGATCAAGCTCGTTCTCGACATCCTCGAAGGCGGCTATCTCGACAGGTCGGAAAAGTTCGTTGCGCCGATCCGCTGGCTCTACGATCTTCAGAGCCGGTATCTCGCGACGAAGAACCGAAGGCTCCGCTCCAACTTCGTCTGGGCCGCTCTCTCCGTCGCTCCGGAAGGTTATCTTCATCCGAGAGCATCGGTCACGGGATCGCTGATCGAGGACATCGAACGCGGCCTCTCCGTCGAAGAGGCACGGAAGCGGTTCAACGCGAAGGTCGGAGGTCTCGACTATCAGAGGCCGAAGGCCGCGCCGACGGCCGGGAACATCGAGGCGGCGGAGAAGATCGCCGAACGCCTCGGGATCGCGCGTTCACTCGAAAGGCGTTTCGCGCGGATCGAAGAGGTTCCCAAGCTCTGGGAGCCCAAGGCGAAGGAGACGAAGAAAGAAGGCGGCATCTTCTCTCACCTGTCGAAGAGCGAAGAACCGACAGTCGCGAGCATCGGGTCCGTACCGATCACGTGGGAGAAGTTCGCTCGCGAGGTTCTTCCGAAGACCGAGACGATCTCTGTTCTTATCCCGAATGCGCGATGCAACTTCATCGGTATGACGACGGCGCTATACCCGGACGCGCCTCCGCTCATCCGATGGGATCGCGAGGAAGAGAGGAACCCGTTCTCGTGGTACGTCTACAACAGTGGATCACGACCGCAGTATTGGAACCTTTCGCCGGGCTGGGCATCGGTCAGCGCGGTCGTCGCTCTACCGAACCTCTGGGGGAACTCGCCTCAGCCGCAACACGGCGAAGGCGCTATCCTCGTTATCGATGGAGCGCGCGATGTCGTGAAACGGGAAGGGAGCGGCAACGTGATCTTCCCCGAGCACGTTCGAAGCGAACTCCATCCGGTTCGCTCGACCATCGAAGCGTTTTCTTCGAAGGCTACGCTTCACGGAGCGAAGGAGGCGACCGCCTGCGGGATCGATCTTCGTAAGCAACGTCAGTCGGCGATTAATCTCGTCATCGCCGTCCGGATCGGAGACCTCCGCGTGACGTACCGTCTCGACCGCTGGGACTGATCCGACCCGGCCGAACCGCTAAAAGAAAAGGCCCCTCCGGGGCTCCCGTTCTGGGAGCTTCGGTAGGGGCCTTTTTTCGTTCCTACGGGGCGACGGGCCGGGGAAGGTCCGGGAGTAGCGGACGGGTCCGGGAAAGGCCCCTAGCGGCCTCCCTAGCGGCCTCTCCGGGGCGACTCGAATAGGCCCGGCCGGGGCGGCCCACTTTTCCGGGGCGATTTCGGCCCGTTTCCGGGCTTTTTCCGGGAGGGGCCTTTTAAGGGCTCTAGGAGCCCCGCCAGAGGGCTTCCCGGCCGGGAGGGCTCTCCGTAGCTCCCGGAACGGGGAAGGCCCCTCAGCGTCAGGATTTACCTACCCAGCGCACGGGCCTCCGGGAGCCCCGGAACGGGGAACCGGGGCGGGGCCGGGACGGTCCGGGAGCCCGGAACCACCTAACCGGTTAGACAGAAAGTGGGGCTCCTCTCCCCGGACCCGGAACAGGGGACGGGAGGGGGAAAGGAGCCCCGAGCGTAAGGAGGCTCTGCCGGGAGGAGCGGTGCCGTTTTCCCTACGCTCTAACTCGCGTCGATCAGATATCGCGAGACGTGTCGTGAAGCGCGGCCTTGTCGCTCTTGATCTGAGCTTCAAGGGTGTCCCACTCAGGCTCGCTGGGCTTCCTGTTCTCGTCGATGATCGTCTGGACCTTCGTGTACGTCTCGTAAGTCGCGAGGCCGGTCTTAATCAGCTCCGGGATGAGCGGAACGAAGTCGGTTAGAAGCTTGAGCATTGATTGACTCCTTCAGGGGTTTGATCGTCGCGCTTACTTCGGCGCGTTCGGATTGAGGACCTCAACGACGGCGCGGAAACCCGCCACGGCTCGCTGGGCATCGGCCACGGCGTTCGCGAGAGCCAACGACGTTCGCGTCGGACTCCGCGCGATATCGGCCGCGCTCTTCGTCGCGATATCGGCCGCCGTATCGTACTTGCGGAGCGTTACCACCGCCGCCTGATCGGAACACGGCAGTTTCTGCGCCGCCGAGCAGCGCGGAAGCGCCGCATACTGAGCGGCGAAGCGAAGGAGACCCGAGTACGTCGAGCGGGTCGCGAACGCGGCTTGCTCCATCGCCGTCTGATCGACCGTTCCGACAACCGGGTATGTCGGCCCCTTCGTCTGATCACCCGAGCAGGCCCCGAGAAAGAAGAACGCGCCGAGAAGTACCGCCGCCGCGAGACCGGAGAAATAGTTTTTCATCGTTTCGTTTCCTTCGTTCAGACCGGGAAGACGCCCGGCACGCTGTCGTCCATCGCGGCTGACTTCGCACTGTCCGAAGCGCCGTGACCTACTTTGACTTCGACTCCCGGCATAGCTCCGGCAGCCGTAACGACCGCCGCGTCCGGTAGGGACGCGACGATGTTCGCTTGATCCTGAAGCGATAGGTTCGCTACCGCCGCCGCCGTCGCTTCGGGAGGCATCGCGAGGATCGCTTCGACCTTCGCTTCATTCGGAAGGGCTTCCGCGATCTGAGCGAACGCCTTCGGAGGAATGTTCGCGATGGCCTTGACCTTCTCTTCGACCGGCATGTTCGCGACGTTCTTGACCTGCTCCGAACTCGTCTGCCCGGCCGCGAGCCATACGGTTGCGAGGACCGGAGTAATCACGACGAGGGCGTCGAGATACATCTTCGTTTCCTCGTCGGAAAGGCCGAGCTTCTTCGTCAAGAACCAAGCGATGAGTCCGGTGCTTCCGAAGATAGCCTTGCCGATGATCTTCCACTGCTGCTCATTGAGCCCAAACGTCTTCTGCATTTCTTCGTTCCCCTTCTACGCCGCGAGATAGCGACGGGTTGTGTCGCCGACGACGCCGTCATCGCCGATGCCGACCGAACGCTGGAAAGCCTTGACCGCTTCCTTCGTACCGTTTCCGAAGTCGCCGTCAACGCCTTTCGGGTTGAAGCCCTTCGCGATAAGAGCGCGCTGAAGGTCCTTAACGTCCTCGCCTTTGAGGCCGTAGTAGAGAAGCCGCGCCGGAAGCTCTTCCTTCCCATCGAGTGCCGCGAAGAACGCTCGCGAAATATCGGCGATCTCTTCGGCTCGATCCGTTCCGTTGACGACGTATCGAGCGGCGACCCAGCTCGATGAGGTCGGCGTGAAGTAGTCTTCGAGCGCTTTCCCCGTATAGTCGCCGCGCATGCTTTCGCCCCTGAGCATACCTTCGAACATGACCGCGATGGCGACCTCCGGGATCAACGCCTGCTCCGGATGCTTTACGAGGTCGAAGTCCGGGATATGGCGGAACTTATGACGAAGAAGCTCCGTCATCTTTCGATAGTTCCGTTCCCACGTGAGCTGGGGAAGTCCGCGCCCATAGTACGGATAGTAGCGAAGGTTGTCCCGACGCCATTCCTCGCTCAGCCAGTACGCCTCGATCACCGGCTGCATCGTCGAAGCCGTTTCGTGCTTCGTCGTTCCGAGCATGTACGCGAGAAGCCGCTTGTCGGTCAGCTTCTGACGTTCCCACTCGTCGATGATCCGGATCATCCCTTCCTTCTGGGAAGCGTTCATCTTCCCGTTGAAGAGCGTCCGGTTGACGATACGAAAGAACTTTTCCCTGTCGATCATCGATCTTCCTCCAAGGCCGCGTCAGGCGGCCAAAATCAAAAGCCCGGATAGGGCGGATACCAAACCGAAGACGATCAGGACGCTATTCCCGAAGGACGCCATCGTGATCACCTTGACCGAGGCGAGACTCGAAAGAAGTATCAGGGTGTTCGCCGCGATCAGCGATATGTCGATCATCGGATCGCCCCACGAACTCTTCCCCGTCTTAATCGAAACGATCATAGAGAAGAGTACGAAGAGGGCAGACCACGCTATTGCCCGGTTCAGGGTTATTCGACGAGCGTAGCTATGAGCCGGAACCCTCGCTTCAAAAACCCGATACCAAGCGACTAGCATGGCGAGAAAATAAACGGCTGCCGTCATACCTGCGGTAGCCGCCACGAGCTTATCGATCACGCCCCCTTCTATCGTCATCGGATGTTCCTCCCGTCAGATCGCTCGCCAGCATAAGGACACTCTCGTCGAGGTCAACCGAGACCTCTTCGATGACCTTCTTCGCGGCGTTAGCCAATACGGCCGCCGTCCCGAGGGTCTGTTTGAGCGAGTCCCTCATCAGATTGGCTGCTATCTGATTAGGAATGGCTTCCGTCTGGAGCTTGGCGAGTTCACGCTCCATCCTGACTATTCTCATCTCGCCTTCGTTAAGAGCGAGCATCGTTCTTCTCCCGGCCGGCAAGAGCTACGGCGCTTTCCTTCAGCGCCGTCGTGGCGGCGGAAAGGATTTCGTGGAGCTTTTCGTCCATCTGCATACGATCCGTCATTTGGATGTTGCTCTCTTTCTCTCGGGCTATGGCGTCCATAAGAAGGGCCTCCACTTTGGATTGGAGTTTTTCGACATTGTCCTTCAACGCTTTCTTTTCGGCCTCTTGCCGGTTCCTCTCGTCTATCCGGTCTTCTCGTTTCGATTTGAAGTACCAGCCGACACCGGCCGCAATCGAGGCCGAGCCCATAATGGTCAGTACGATTTCTTTGATCCATTCGGGCACGGCCTCGTTCTCCTTTTTTTAGACTCCCGGACCGGTCGTCATGCCGAGCGATCCGGTTATCGTCATACCTCCTCCGGAACCTCGATTGGTCACGAACGGAACTGCGTTCGCGTCCTCCGGCTTGATCGCCAGATAGACGAGCGGAAGAGCCCCGGTCGGGAGGTCTCCGCTCGGTCCAAGGTACTTCGGGTTGTCGTCGATGTTGATGAACTTCCTTCGGTTCGCCGTCGTCCCGAACGGGATGTATGGAACGTCGAACCAAAGGTCGGTGACGTAGGCGTTCAGCTTATCGGCTCCTCCGCTATCGGAGCCGACGAACCAGTCGCCGGTCGTATAGTCGATAGTGTCGTTCGTCAACGTCGTCGGAACCGCCGTGAAGTTGGTATCGTCGAGATATATTCGAACGTCCGACGTAGAGAGGTCGAACGATACGAGCAGATGATGGAAGAGACCGTCAGCCGTCAGCGTCGTCGTACTGTTGACGCTCAGGATCACGGTTCCGGCGGCGTTACGAGCCCGAACACTGATCAGGTCGGAAGAGTTTCGATAGATCGAGAAACGCGGAGAAGAGGTCGGGTTGTTCGTAGAGAAGATGACTTGATCGGTTCCGTCACCGCCGAGCATCCTGATCCACACGCTGAACGTCCCGGTCTTCGCGTCTCCCATCCCGGTGAAGTCGGCCGATCTCTGAAGGTACGTCGTCGACCCATCGAAAACGGCCGCCTTGTTGTAGAAGTTCGGAGCGATCTCGTTCGTGACGTAATCGGTCCACTCGGAAGGAGCGCCGTTTGACCAAGTACGAAGACGAAAGCGATACTCCTCATCGTTCGCGAGATAGAGACTCTGAACGGTGAGCTCGCCGGTCTTCGAGACCGTCGATTGAGGAGGCTCCCTTGCGTCCGCATACTGCCACTCGAACTCATAGATCAGCGAGGTCGAAACGAAGTCCCACTCGGCGACCGCGTAGACTTGCGGCTGTCCGTTCACGTTTGCTCTCGCGATACTCACGACGAAGTCTTCCGGGACCGGAATACCTTCCGGAACTATAGGAAGCGATGCGCCTGAGTATTCGCCTTCCTCCGTCTCCCCGTCGAAGTCATAGAGGTCTTCGGGGATGAGGATACCTTCGAGCGTTATCGTTTGCTCGACCAAACTCCTTTTCGGTCTGCCGGTTATCTCGATCACGGCCTCGTCGAGTTCGAGTTCGGGATAATGAACCCTCACGAAGCGCTCGCGGACAATCTCTCGGATCGAAGTCGTCGGATTGTAGGCGATCTTCAGCGCTATCCTCGGCGCGTTCGCCCTGATCATCGCCAGCTTCTGGAGTCGCTGGATATGATTGTGAGTCTGAACCGCCGTATTATCGACACTCTTCGTTCGTTCCGTACCGTCTCCGATATATGGGTCTCCCCAAATCGCGGCGTCGGCTTCGTTGTAGACCGTACCGGGATCGGTCCAGCGGCCACGAACGGCTAGGATGTTCGTCGATGAGCGCGCGTTCGCGTCGTAGTTGACCTCCTTCAAGTCCTTCGCCGTGACGCGAACCGTCGGATCGTAAAACTCTCCGGCGTGAACGCCGATCAGGCCGTCGGATCGTTCGTATAGAACCAACTCGGCGGCCTGATCGAGCTTGCGGCCTACTTCCACCGGATCGTTTTCGTAACGATACTCCATACCACCATGATAGCGGTATTCGGGATCGCCTTCGCGGTTGAGAACCGTCTCGTCGCATACGTTCGCCGCATGTATCCAATCGGGAAGGTACATATCGGATATCGACCGCCGCCCGCCCGAAGGATGAGTGATATGATGGAAGCGAAGAAGCGCGAGGTTCCGGGAGAACGTCCAAGTCGAGCGGTCTTCCGGATCGTGGGACTCTTCGCGAGGATCGAAGACGAGCGCGCCACGAACGACGTTCGTATGTATCGGCATCTGTTGCGGGAAAATCGTCATATACTTTTCCTGCGGACAGGAAACGTATGCGATGTTGACCGTCGCGAGGCCGTCTCCGCGATGATCGTCAGTCCAGTACGGAGCGAACAGATCGACCAGCTGTGGGTAGGCGGTCTCGGCATCTTCGCCGAGACGAAAGTACATCGCGACGTAGTTCTCGAAATGAGCCGGGGACGTAATCGTTCCCCCGCCCGGAGGAAAGGTAGCGAGTTCGTCGTGGAGGTAGTGGGCGTCGATGCCGTCGATCTTATGCGAGCAGTTCACTAGTACGTGGAACGCGATCCCCTGACGCTCCATAAGAGCGAGATAATCTCCGGCGACTTTCGCCGTTCCGAGGATAACGCGCCGTGACGGTACGGCTTGCTTGAGGTTGTGCTTCCCGTCAGCCTGCTTCGGAACCGCCGACGTATTCCTGATAGGAGCCGGAGCCGGTTGGGCGAAGAGAAGCTTGACGACCATCATCGCCGCCGAGATGGCGAGCGAGATCGCCATTGTGATCAGGGTCGACGTTGCAATCGGCATGAGGTCCCTATCCTATCTTCCATCCGAGCGACCATCGTTCGCGGTCGATTGTCATCAGTCCGTTGTCGCCGGGAGTCAGCGCCGAGTCTCCGGCGCGAACCGCTAGATGAAGCTCTGCGTTCGAACGAAAGGCGACGAGATCGCCTATGACCGTTTCCTTTGGATCAACCGGTTCGAGTATCGAGTCCATCATTTCGTCGATACCGGACCAGCCGCGCGACATCATAAACTTTGCCGCCCCTATCCAATTCCGCGGTCGCTCTACTCCGTCGAAATGTCGAACCCCTGTAATCGTCTCGATGGCGTCGAGAGCGAAGCAAGCGCAATCGGTCTCGCCGTATTGGTAAGGCCGGTCGCGGCGATCTTCGACGAGCGCTATGAGTCGCGGTCGCCAGTCGTTCAATCGATGAAGCCTGTCTTCGGTCATAGCTAGTTCCACCTCGGCCAAGTAACCGTTACGTCTTCGACTGTATGAACACGATTACAGATGAGGTCGGGATCGGCGGTCGGGTTAAGGACCCGAGAGACCGCGATTTGATCGGTGTTCGAATAGACGCCGCCGTGAACGAGTCGCCGCATCGCAAACCGGTTTACGATCTCGACCATCACCGTTGCCTCTTGGGTATCGTCTTCCGTTACGACGTGCCGGAAGATGACGTTGTCGATAGTCCCTCGGAAGATCGTCTCCGGGTCGCCTACGGGTCGATGCATGTTGTCGTCGCAGGCTTGGATCAGGAACTGGACGTCGGCCCCTATCATCTGGTCGTTGCTGTAGAGTAGCCAGACCGGCTGGGAGTCCGCCGCGCTTACTCCCGATAGCGTGAAGTTCAGAGTCGAAGCCTCTCCGTTCATCGCGGCTTCGAGCATATCGAGACCTTGGATGATACCGACGCCTTTGAAGACGTTCAAGTTCGCGTCGAGGATCGGCCCCGATCCATTCCACAGTCTCGTGACCAAGTCGGTGTTCGGCCAGTCTATCTGGACGAGTATCCTGTAGGAAGTCGCCATTTGAGCGGCTCTCCTTTAAGCGATGTTGCTCCAGTAATCGTGAGCCTCCACGAACGAAACGGTCTTCGTGTCGTAGTGACCCGAGCTAAACGATCCATCCATCTCTCGATCCGAAGCGAGATGAACGAGACAAGTCGGGACGCTCGTTTCAAGATCGGCCCCGGCCGGGATAGGAGCCCTGATCGCCGGGAAGATCGGAAGCGTCCAAACGTCGTCTTCGACAAGCGTCGGTAGACCGTTCTCGTAAAGCGCGCTGTTGTAGCTCCATCGAACTCCGGCGAGTTCTTCCGGACCGATACCGACGCGGAGCTTCACGACCGTGTCGCCTATCGCTGCGGCTTCGGCCATTACGATACCGAGCGCCGGTTGCGAATAACGCGACGAGTCGGAGAACGGACTGCCATCCGAATGGGTCGTGAAGTAACGGCCGAACGTCGAGTCGCTTGGCCATTCGGCCGAGTCGTGCGACCAGACCGGGATGGAGAGAACGCCTCGCCGACCTCCGGTCGTTACCCTGATGGCGTTGAACATTCGGCGGGTGGCGGTATCGTACAACCCGAGTCCGTTATACGATATCGACCACCAACCAACGTCCGTCATGACGCTCTCTTGGATGCCCGCGAGAGTAGGCCCACCGGATCGGGTCATAGGAACCGGGCTGACCTCGATCCGGTTGGGGCAAAGGATTTCCGGCCACGAGATTATGTTAACCATTACTGCGTTCTCCAGTCTCCGTGGCCTTCTTCCTTATCTCGGCTCATGATCGGGATCACTTGCTCGCCCGATCTCTCTACGGCGCGCGCCTCTATCCCCGGCGCTGCCTTCTTAACGATAGCCGTGCTTCGGTTATCGATCTTGGAAGTCAGAACGTCGTTGTTCAGCTCGACCCTAACGACGATCTCGCCGCCCGCCTTGCCGTTCCCCGCGCTTCCGTTTGAGACGACTCCAAGGGCTCCGTTACGACCACGCCGAAGAGGCATGATCGCTTCCGGTCCGGCTTCGCCCATGACGCCAGTCCCTTTAGCGAACGGGAAGAGCGTCGGCTTATCGATGATACCGCCGTGGGCGAATGGAACGATACGGCTTCGGTCAAAGACGCCGCCTTTAGCGAACGTCGGGAAGAAGTTCATCATCCCCATGATACCGTCCATGATGCCGGAAGACGTTCCGCCCATTCCGCCGCCGCCGAAGAGGCCGCCGACGATATCCATGATGCCGCCTCCCATTCCGCCGCCTCCCTTACTCGGGAACGCCGCTTCGAAAAGTTCGTTCGCGGCCATCTCCATCAGCTTATCGCTTATCTTCCCGAGGACGTTCATCGCGGCGTTCCCGAGGATATTCCAAACTCCGGCTCCTTCCCGGACGCCTTGGTTGATGTCGGACATCATCCCCTTAAACGTGCCCTTTGCGAACTCGTACATCTCCTTCGCCTGACGAGTCTTCTCCTGCGCCGAGGCCATCTCACCGGCCATACGACCGATCTCTTCCCTCTGCGCCTGAGTCAAGACGATGTTCGCGGACTGAGCCTGATTAAGCATCTCCTGCTCGAACCGCATACGAGCAGCGGCTTCGGCCGACATACCGATGGCCTGACGCTCAAGCTCCTGCTCCTTCACGAACTCCTGCGACTTGGTCGCCGAGTTCTTCATGAACTCGGACGACTTGAAGGCGGTATCGGCTTCCGCCATCTTCGCCGCGAGTTGTTCGAGCTGGGCGCGTTGACCGGCGGTCAACTTAATCCCGCCCTCCATGGCCTTATTCAGGAGTTCCTGAGTGTGGATCAGGAGCGCCGCCGCTTGGCCGTTCATGCCGAGAGCTTGAGTCTCGGCGTTCTTCTGAGCGATATACGCTTGCGCTCCGGAGATCAGCTTCGCATACGGGTCTTCCTTTCCGCCGCTCGACTTCGGGATCGCCTGCGTCGGAGGAGGAACCATAGCCGGGAGTTTCACCGAACGGGCTGCCTCTTCGTCGGCTTGCATGACGACCTGACGCTCTTGCGCCTTCGCTTCGGCAACGCGAGCCTTCGCCGCTTCGATCTGAGCGGTTAGAGCCTTACGAGAGTTCGCAACACCGAACTGACTCGGGTTCGAGTCGAGAGCCTTCAGGCGTTCTTCGAGGACCGTCACGTCAGACTCGGCGGCTCTCGAAGAAGTAGTCGCTTCGAACTTCTTCAGACGATCAAGGTTCGAGATGATCGACTTGAGGATCGACTCGACCTTCTCCAAAGCCCAAGTCGCGATAGGCGCACCGAGCTTCGCGAAAGCGGTGTCCGTAACGGCTCCCGCTCGCGTCATCGCATCGCTCAGATCGTCCCACGCCTTGATGACCTCCTTATCGAGTACCGCTCCGGCCTTCTTCGCCGAAGCGATGACCGCCTCGTTTCCGGTTGCCCATGCGTCGAGCATGGTCGCCATACGCGCACCGGAACGTCCGAAGAGTTCCGTCAGGATCGCGTTCCGCTGAGTCTCTGAGCCGACGTTCTTCAGACCGGCGGCAAGTTCCGGCAGGATGTCCTGTGTCGAACGCAGTTCGCCGTTCGCGTCGAGGACCTTGACGCCGAGCTTATCGAACATCTTGATCTGCTCTTCGCCGCCCTTGTAGGCCGCTCCGAGAGAAGCGGTCAGACGGATGAGAGCCTGATCGAGTTGGCCATCGGCGATCCCCGCCTGAGCCGCTTCGTATCGATACGCCTGAAGAGCTTCGGTCGATACGTTGAGCTGCTCCGCCTGTTCGCCGAGGTCGGCCGCCTTCATACCGGCACGCCAGACGGCCATAGCGGCTCCGGCAAGCGTGAAGGCTGCCGCGAGCGGGCCTAGAAGACCAAGAAGGCCACGGATCGATCCGCCTAGACCTCGCCCCGCATCTTCGGCGATCTTCGTAACGCCGCCGAAGCGAACGGTACTAGCGGTCGTCGAAGTAGCGAGTTCTGCGAACGAAGCTCCGACTGACTTATTGTCGTTCGCGAGCTTCGAAGCCATAAGCGCTACGATTGAGGAATAGTCGACGGCTCCTTTCGACATCCCAGCGTAGGTCGCCATCGAGGCGCGGTTCATACCGGCCATGGTCGCGGCGGAGGCGCGAGCGACGTTCGCGCTTCCGTCCGAAACGGTCTTCACGAAGCGGCCGAACTCGTCGCGCGTGCGAGCAGTAGCCGCTACCGAAGTCGATACCTGACGCGCGGCCGCAGACGTAGTCATCCCCCACGCCTGAGCCGCGCGCTCGGCAGCACTCGCTCCCTTGACGAAACGACCGAACTCATCGCGAGCGCGGACCATCGGGGAGGTATCTACTTCAAGCCCCAGCGATGCGATATCGTTGCTCATGTCGTTCCGACCTTTCCAGTTCTTACGACGACTCGACGAGTGCCGACCGATCCGAGGATGCTCTTGACGCCCTCTCCGTCGAGAGCCGACGAGACCGCTCGCACTTTCTTGTCGCCGCTATCGGGGATCGTTACGGGAGGTTCCGGCTTCAGGAAGGCGTCATCGATCTCCTCCAGAAGCGATATCTCCCAAGCGGAGAACCGCATACCGGTGACTTCCGAAAACGCCTTGAAGTCGTCCCAGCCCAAAGGATTATGGGAAGCGAACCCCGGACTCTTTCGCCTCCGCATCCTTATGTAAGACGACCAGATGTAATCCAAAGCCGTAGGGAACGATGGCAAACGAAGCTCTTCGGCTATATCGGCCGCCTTCGTTCCTTCGTTCCTTTTCTCGGCTTTCGACAGTCTGGCGATGAGACGATCACGCCGGGTCTTACCGGCGTCATCGTACTCGTTGAGATAGAACCAGCGCTCAGCGTATTCGATCAGGGCTTCGCCGAGCGCTTCGTAAAAGAGTTGTCGTTGAGGATGAACTCGATGCACTGATTGAGGATCGTCGCCTTCCGCTTATCCTTCAGGATCGAGCGCGCGTTCTCTCGCGAGAACGGGAACGGCTTGCCGTTCATATTGACGTCGGACCATCCGAGGAGACGTTCGAGGATGAAGTTGACGTTCTCTTCGAGCAGATCGTCGGGGCTCTTTTCTTCGGCCTTGTACTTCTTGTTGTTGACGCGAGCCTGCTCCTGCGAACGCTGACGGGAAAGCTCTTCGCGAGCGATCCGGTTCGTCTGGGCGATCCCCATCGGATGACCCGGCCCGGCAAAGGTCCATTCCCATCCGGTCGGCCGGTCCCCGGCGAGGACCATCATCTTTCCTTCGTCGACGGAGTTCAGATCGTCGATGTCGAAGGTCGCAACCGTTCCCGTGTTCTCTTCCATAACTGCGGTTCCCTGTATCGATAGAGCCTCGTTGAAAGACGAAGGAGGAAGTCACCCGGCTCAATCGGTGACCTCCTCCTTTTAGTTCTCCCTTATCCGATCTCGGACCGCGTACTAGGCGGCGAGGATCGGACCAACGGCGACGGTCTTCGCAATCGAAGACGTACCGGCCGAGTTGACGGCGCGAACCTCGCACTGGAGGGCATCGCCGATGTCGCCCACGACGGGCGTGTAGAGCTTCGACGTACCACCGGCCGAGACGTTGCTGAACGTCCCGTTGCCGCTAACGTCGTGCTTCCACTGATAGAGGAACGACGTGGGCGAACCGGTCCACGTGCCTTCGAGCACTTCGAGTTCGACGCCCACCTGGACAGAAGCGCCGATGATCGAGGGCAGTTCGAGGATCGTCGGAGCGATGGACGACTCGGAAGCGACGACATAGATCGCGGAGTTGACGGCGAGGTTGAATGTCCGCTTCGTGATGTCCTGATTGCCGCCGAGGTTGACCGGTCGCGAGAGGACGACGCCGCCGAAGTATTCAACGGAGTCGGTGTGGTCTTCGTCGCGACGGTCGGCATAGATGATCTTGAAGGCGTAATTCAGATCGGTCTTTTCCGCATCCTCCATCGCGATCTGACCCGGATCGAGCGGGTCGCGACCGACGACGATGGCCATCGTGCCGGCATCGCGCGTCGTCTTGAACTTGCGAACGCGGCGATCCTTGACGTTCGAGAACGTCGCGACCTCCGTGTTGTCGCCCAGCTCGCCGAAGCTCTCGATCTCTTCGACCTCGACCCAGTCTCCGGAGTCGATGGCTTCGAAGAAGTCGACGGCGTTGTTGTCCGACATCGCTCGGATGGTGTCCGGGTTCACGTCCGGTCCGATGAAGAACCGGGTTCCGCTGGTCTTTGAAACGGCCATATGGGGTCTCCTTCTAATGGCTTGGAAGCCCCGAACGGGGCGGATGATCCCGGCTATTCCGGGGAACTACTTACGCGAAGGCGTCGTATTTGATCGACACCGGAACGTCCCACGAAACGTCGTCGGACTTGAAACCCGGAGCTATGCTGGGCCGGTCCATGATCGTGACCTTGACCCCCTCGCTATAGAGCGCGAGACCGGAGGAGAAGTGATCAGCTATCGCTCCCGCGATCCTGACCGCAAGCGCTTCGCCTTTGCCGAGCGGAGTGACTACCGTCAACTGAAGGATGCCGAGGAAGCGGTTCGTTCCGCCGTTCTTCGCCGCGAAGCGCTGATTGTCGTTCGGAAGGTGGTTCACGCGGATGTACGTTTCGGGGACCTCGCCGGAAGAAGGGAAGTCGATGTTCGGCATCGACACCGGTACGGAAGGCGATATCGAAAGCGACTCGACCCGAGTGAAGAGCGCTGTCTGGATGTTCTCTTCGAAGGTCATTTTCTCTTCCTCGTATTTCGAGCGACGGCGGCTTTCGCGGTAGCGATAGCGTTCGCGACGTGACGCGGCCACGCCTGAGCGGCCAGTCTAACCATTCCAGCGCCTTTCATATTTCGCGTCCCGTACTCGACAAACCCGGCGTAGTTAGCGGCGAACGCCGCATAGATCGTTTGACCGGCGCGAAGTTCGTTGATGACGAGCGCATAAGGCGGCGCAACGTATCCGTCTCCCTTCCTTCGGCTCGCGGGAGTCGGCTCTTCCGTCGTCACCGTTAGCGAAGCGCGAAGGAAGCCGGTATCGACCGGAGTTCGATCCGATATGTCCTCAACTACGTTCGCAACGGCCGTCTTCATAACGGCTTCGTACCGAGCTTGGGTCTTGAGGACGAACTCGTCAACCTGAGCGGCGAAACTCCGTCGTTTACCGGCCATGTACTCCTCCTAAGTGAGACCGGCTGTATAATCGATCTTCGTGATCATCGTGCAACGGCAGTTAGCCGTCTCGCCAATCGGGCCGCTCGGATCACCGGGGAACTTCAAGCCGTTGCTGAACGTCTCGTTGATCCCAACCGTCTCTCCTCTCATCGCCTGATGGTTATCGCGCGAGCCTTTCATCCGAGGGCTCGGCTTCCATACCTTGACGACGTTCTCTTTCGCGACGGCTCCCGTATCGATAGCTTGCTTCATCGCCTCTTCCTGAGAGGCGTTAAGCGCGGCCATCGTTTCCGTTCTCGCTACCGTTTCGCCGCGAAGCTGAAGGAGCCTATCGGAATATCGGTCGACCATCTTCTCAACGGTCTTTCGATCTATCTTCCTCTCTTCTTCGATAGCCTTGCGGACAAGACCGTCAAACTTCTTGTCGCGCCGGTTCCTGTCGAGATAGTTCCTTAGTAGAGACGTATCGCCAGAAAGGAGTTCGCGCCGGGCAGTCGCGACGTATCGCTCTTGTGCCGACGTTATCCCGATGATCCCGCCTTCGCGTCTTCCCGAAACCGGATTGATCCGCCCGACGATATCGAGAGCCGTAGTCCGGGGATTGTTCCCGAGCGTGAGACCTTCGGTCAACGCCTGACGAACCGCGAGGCGTTGGTCTTCGACCAGACGCGTGATCGATCCGCTCGAATGATCGGATAGCCAAGCCTCGGCGCGCGGAAGGCGCGCATCGAAGCGAATGACGAGCCTACCTCCGGTCGGATCGCGCAACGAATTGAGAGCGTCAGTCGCTTGCGATCCTCCTCCAATAAACGTCCTGCGGATCGCCTCATCGACCTCGCGGAAGGCCGAAGAGTCGATGTGGAGCGCTCTCATGGCCGCTTCTACGTCGCCGCGTTCGATACTATCCGCGAGGCGATTGAGTTCGGCCTTCGATCTGATATCGGCGATAGAAGCGTTGAAGGCATCGCGCATAGACGGCTCGAAGCGCTCGATCAGAGCGCGGAGACGGTTCGCGGCCGATATCGTCTTTCGTGCCATCGCTCTTCTCTCCTCCTAGACTCGACAGCGAAGTTCCCAAACGGCCGTCGCGGGATCGGTCTTCACCTCGATGACGCGATAGGTCTTCCCGCCAATCGTCACCTTGTCTTGATCGGTCGGCGTTACCGCGAGCGAGGTCGCGAGGATCAGAACCTTCCGATCTTCAGCGTTGACGAGCGAGTTCGCCTTCGCATAGTCGGAGTATTCTTCGACGATCCCTTTGCACGTGTAATTCGTCGTCGTCGGAGTACCGGACTTGTCCCAAGACGGCTGACCGCTCGGGACTTCGTTCGTTGTCCTAACGAGTGTCGCGGCGTAGAAGAGCGAAGAGAACGCCGAGCCGATCTTAGCGGCGATTGAACCCTGAAGCGGAGAGGCCATATCTACACCACCAAGATCGCTGGAAGCTGAAGCGAAGTACCGATGAGCGGATAGAGAAGCCCATCGATCTTCGTCGATAGCGGGGAAGCGCCGGAGACGGCGTCAAGAGCGGAGCTTTCGGCAAACTCGATCTCGACGCTACCCGCCTTCAGGCGCTTGACCTTTTCGTTTTCCGTAACGAGAGCCGAGAGACTTCCCGGCGTCACGAGTTCGAGGAAGGCGGCCTCATAGCTGGCGTGGACAACGCGCGAAGGTATCGACGAAGAACTGATTTCGTTCTCATAGATGTCCTCCGCGTCGGTACGAGGCCAAGCGCGTTCTTGTTCGATACCGCCCGACGGGCTTCCGGTGAACCGGCTCCCATAGACAGAGTCGATGTAAGCGCTACCACGCTGACGAGCTGCCGTGATCGAGCCAAGCGGATCGGGAAGCGTGTAGCCGTTCTCCGCGACGTAGGCGCTGAAACCTTCGTCGGTTCCGTATCCAGCCATGAGGCCCTCCTATCGAACTAGGACTTGTTGACGAGGTCTTCGAGGGCCGCGATGATGTCGACCTTCTTGTTCGGCGTATCGTCGCCGAGGAGCTTCTGAGCTTCCGCCTTGAAGTCCGCATACGGCACGCCTTTGTCTTCGGCCATCGCGAGAACTTCGATTGCGGTCTTCGATACCGTATTGCCGCTCACGGGTGGAGGCGTGACCGGAGCGACCGGAGACGAAGGCGTGACCGAACTCGATCCACCTTCGCTGTTCGCCCCGGCGAGCTTCCGTTGAAGATCGGCGACGGTAGCGCGAAGCTCCATGACCTCTTCGCCGAGCTTCGTCCGTCGGACTTTCGGCGAGCCCCGGAAGATCGGATCGCTTTCGCCGACGACATCGACGATGAGGCCGCTCGATCTTGTTGACGCGATCTCCGGAAACGTCATCGTGATTTCGTTCGATACGGCGCCAGAGCCGATTGTGACGAGACCTCCGACCGCGTTGATACCGCGCGGGTTCTCCGTAAGATTTGTAACGACGACGCGCGCCGTCTCGATGATTTTTTCCATGTTCGTCCTCCAGAACGGTTTGTAGAAAACGGCCCCAAGGCTACGAGAGCCAAGGGGCCGCGTCTTCTTCAGTCAGTCGGCGTGGTCGACTCTTACGGAGCCGCCATCACCTTGTCGAGATAGCGGATCGCGCCGGGACGGCGAACCTCGACGCCGCCCGTGCGGAAGATACCGGGGATGACGAAGTTCATCGGACCGTTCTGCCAGACCGGCAGGAAGCGATGCGGCATCGGAAGGTGGAGCTTCACGACGCGCGGATCGCGCTTGTAGGCGACCATACGACCGGTGCCGGCGGAGCCGAGCGTGGCGAGGGCGCGCTGGCCACGGATCGTCAGACGCTGACCGGTCGTCAGTGTGTAGATGTTCTTCGACTGGATGAAGTCGAGGATCGTCGTGTCCGACGTGTCGTTCAGCGGCGTCGATCCGAGCATGAGGAGCGCGGAGTCGGGCAGGAGAACGGTGTCGGCCATCTCGACCGTGTTCGATCCGGTGTAGATACCGGAGAGAACGCTGTTGAAGTCGGAGATGATCTGCGCCGAGGTCTTGTGCGTCCAGTACGGCGAGTTGGTCCCGCCGTTGATGTCGCCCTCGGACGGCGCGTCCGTCGCGGTCACGCCGGTGTAGTTCAGGAGGCCCTTCATTCCCTTCTCGGTGTTGCCGGTGAAGGCGACGCCGTACATGAACTGGGCGTAAGCCTGACGCGCGGCGTCGGCCTTGTCGGTCGTCAGGTTCGTTCCCGGAACCAGACGCGCCGTGTTGATCTCCTCCAGGTTGTACTGGTAGCCGATGCCGGCCATGAAGATCGAGTGATCGAACTTGCTCCGTTCCACGTCGGCGAACGGAACGTCGAAGGCCGCGCCGGACTGCCACTGGGCAGCGCCGACCATGTCCATCGAGAAGAAGGTGATGACCTTCGCCCATTCGTTGGCCGACGAGTCGACCGGGATCAGGGCCGCATAGTCGTAATCGGGGTACTTGGTCTTGTAGACCTCCGCCTCGATGCTGGCCGTCTGGGAGACCAGAAAGCCGAGCGCCTGCTGGGCGTCGAACAAATTCACTCGCATGGTTCGTTATCCTTTTGCTTGAACGCCGCCTCAGCGGACGTTGGTTAAGACAGTCGGGAAAAGAAAATCGCCGCCGCGTTAGCGGCGGGCGATCTTCACGATGGAGCCGTTGGTGCTGGCGCCGTCGAACTTCCAGCCCGGCATCCGGACGTGGGTGTCGGTGTCGGTGAAGCGGCTGGTCGACGGGTTCCAGAAGACATCGTCTCCGGACTCGACGGTTTCACCCGCCGTGACCCAGACGACGCCTTCGGTGAGGATCGCCACGTTCGCGTACTGAACGTAGGTGTCCGAAGCGCCGACATCGAGGCTCGGATCGCGAACGGCGATGCCGAGAACATCGAGGTCGTCGGTTCCGGACGTGGCCGTGACCGTGATGATGAACTCTTCGCCGACCACGGGGTCGGTTCCCGAGTCCGTGATCGTGAAGGCCAGGCCGCCGTCGCTGAAGGCGGTGTTGCCGGTAGCGATACCGACGATCACGCCGTCCGGGTCTTCGACTTCCCACTTCGAAGCCGTGGCGGAACCGCCGAGGACGCAGGTGATGTGGTAGACGCCGAGCTTGGCGCCTGCCGACACGGTCGGAGCGGCGGTGATCGTCGCACCGGCCGGAGCCGTGCCGCCGTTCGCGCCAGCCGCTTCGAGGGTTTCGGCGGAGGCGAGAACGCAGTCGTGATCGCCGCTGCGAATGACCGGCATACCGAAAGCGATTGCGGTAGCCGACGAGTTCGTGCGCGTGATCAGGTTCTGGGTCTCGGAGTTCGCGACCATGCCGGGAAGTCCCGCGCGCTGGGTGTCGCTGTAGCTCGACTGGACAGTGGCCATGAGTATTTCTCCTTTGGGCCTATAGACGTTGAACTATTGACGTTGATCGAGTCGTGTCGGGTGGCGCTTCCCGGTTAGGCCGCCTTGGTTCCCTTCCACGCATCGCGCTCTTCCTTCTCGGCGGCCAGGCGCACCTTGTCGGCGTCGCCCACCGCGTTCGCGCCGTCCTGACGGACCGAACGGAAGTGATCGATGCCGTCGTTCGTCGGCGCGGTGGCGCCGCCGTTCTTCTTCGCGTCTTCGACGAGGATATCGAAGCGCGCGTCGATGTAGGCTGCCGGCTTGTCCTTCACGGCCGCGTCACCGAGGACCGTCGTGACGACGAGCTTCCGGACATCGGAGTCCGAGAGGCCATCGAACTTCGCATCCTTCGCGATGGCCGAAGCGACGGCGATCAGGTCGGCGCGAGCCGCAACGCGGCGGTCGATCTCGGCGTCGGAGACGATCTTCGACTTGGTCGAGTCGATCTCGGCATCCTTCGCGGCCAGGTCCTTGTCCTTCTGAGCGATCACGCCATCCTTCGCGGCGACGACGGCCGCGTGGTCGGCGATGAGCTTCGCGCGGTCGGCGTCCCACGCCTTCTTGGCGTCTTCGAACGTCTGACGCTGGATGGCGGCGTCGCCGATCAGCTTGTTGATCGCAACGGCTCCGGCTTCCGTCGTCTCGACGCTGAGGCCGTCGACGAGAACAGTACGAGTGGTCATTTGAGAGTTCCTTCCGTCCTTGGTTGAGGTGGTGGTTTTCGCAGTTTGAACGGGGCTCGCACCCCAACTCATCGTACCGTCTTCGATACGAAGCTCGCTTCCGCCTCGCGCCTTATCGACGAGCGCGACGTGGTTCATTTTGAAGTCCGACATGATCGCATCGAACGACTCGCCGGAGGGCGTAACGCCATCGGCGAACGTGACCGTTGCGTCGTAGCCCATCGAGAGTTCGCGGGTTCCGTTCTCCAGAGCCTTGATAGCCTTCGCGTCCCGGAGCATAAGAGGGATACGAACGAACTGACCGTCTCGAAGAACGTCTTCCCCGGTCTCGCCCACGGCGTGTTCCTTCCAAGTCGCCGCATCGACGAGCTTCGGAGGATGGCCGAGGGTCGCAGGGACGCCTGCGTATGAGGCGATGGCGTCCGTCTTGAAGACCTCGCTCTCGGGTCGATAGACGCGGATGAACTCCTTGTCTGCGATCCCGAACTCTGAGCCGAGGTACGTCTGGACGTTTCCGCCCCTCGCGACCCTCGCCGACGTTACGAGGTATCCGTCTTTTGTCTTCCGACTGCCTTGCTCATCGAGCGTAAGGCGGTCGGTGAAGTTCTTCTTCATACGGGTCTCCTTTCTTCCGTCTTCTCGACCGGCTTACGACGTAGCCAGATGCGAGGCTCGATCACTTTCGGTGGTCGAAGGTTGAAGGCGGGATAGGAAATCCCGCTCTTGAGAACGAAGTCGAAAGGCTTCGACCGATAGGCCGAGAGGGGCGGCATGATCGTCTTCATCCGCTCCTCCTAGAGCCGCGTGATCGCGCGCAGCTGTTGGAGGTTAAGCGCAGTCGGCCAGTAGCGAAGACGCTCGACAACGCCTTGCATAACCGCTCCGCTGAGACCCGTCACGACCGATCCGATGGAAAGGACCGACATAGCCGGGATCGTACTCAAGAGCGTCGATGTGATCTGCTCGTTGTCGTTGATCACCGTCTGCATCTGAAGGCCCGACCACGCCGTCGCGATAGCGTATCGCGTATCGACGGCGATTGGGTTCCGGACATCCGACGTGAACTGAGCGACGCTCCCGACCGTAGCCGAGAGACGAAGACGCCCGAGTGTCGCCGAGTCGATACGCATACGGATGAAGTCGGTCGAAGCCCCGTTGTTGATCCCCCAGAGGATCGATGTGACGGCTATCGACTCCAGCGTGCCAACCCAGAGGATCGTTCCTTCGCCGAGCTTCGAGACTTCGGAAAACGACGAATAACTTGCGGTCTCACCGGTCGTGAGGACGAGACCGTTACGAAGGTTGTTGTTCGAAGGATGGACGCCGACGCGAGGCGAGTTCGCCTGAGCCGTCTTCGTATCTCCGAGTGCGTCGCGGTACGTCGCCGTCCCGGAGCGCGCGAACGAAAGCCGTGGCGGATAGGTCCACGACTTCGCGAAGTCGAGATTGAGCGTCGGACGCGGAAGCGTCGACATGAGAGGAACTGAAGGAACGGTCACGATCTATCTCCCTAGAAGAGTTCCCAAGAGGTCGAGTTCACTCTCCGCACCTTGTACGCTCGCGCGCCATCGGTCAGCGTGATAGCGCTCGTACCTCCATCGATGGTATCGGACCCCGCCCTGACGAGCGACGAAGTAGCGCCGCGCGCCTTGACATGGACGAAGAACTCGGGCGGAACGTCCGCCGCGAGAGGAAGGTTGATCGCGTTCGTCGAAGTCGCGACGAAGCAGGCTCCGTGTTCGTTCGGCGTGATCGTCTTGACCGCCGCGCCGAGGACCGTGGCCGTTCCGCCGACGATATCGCGCCGGTCGAGATACGCGGCTTGACCGAGTTCCGACGAAAACACAGGATCGCGGGTCGCCGGAGTACGCGGGCCGACGAGGATGTTATCGGCTCTCCAACAGAACGTCCGCGCTTGAGTCAGCGAGGTCTGGTCGTAGGAGAAGAGAAGGTGAGTTCCCGTCTTCCAGTCGGTGACCATCGAGCAATAGCTGTCGGTCGTGTTCGACGAGTCGAAGGTCCACGTATGAGCGTGACCCATCTTCCAGTTCGTGAGCGACGTAAGCGCGAGGCCGACTTCGCAAAACCAGATCGAAACGCCGGGACCGGGGAACGGCTCGTCATAAGCTCCGGCCGCACTCGGGCGACGATTGCCCATAACGAGTAGGAGATATTCGACGCCGTTGATCGTCTCCATATGAAGCTCTTGCGGGAGCCAGCCGCCCGACTTCGGAATGTCCATCGCACCGAGTTCGGTCCACGTCGTTCCAGAGTCCGACGAGATGAAGACGGTCGGCGTCGCCGTTCCCTGACGGCGCGAGATACAGATACGATCCGTCGCGGTCGGCGCGAAGATGGCCGACTCGTTGTAGGCTGGGGGATCGGTCGTCTCGTTGATGAGACTGAACTCCCAGTTGGTCCCGGCGAGGTCCGACGTGACGTAGTATTCCTGATACGTCGTCCCATCGGTCCAGTAGCCACCGCCGTACAGGCCGAGGCCGCTGGGGTCAGGGTTCATCTTTCCCCAGAAGCGGAAGCCCTCCAGTGTGAAAAGCTCGTCGTAGCCGGAGAAGTTGTCGAGGTCGAGGAACTCGTATGGCGTCCACGTCTCCCAATCGCGCGAGGTCGTATGGACCTTCTTGAGAGACTCGCGATCACGGCCGATGACGTGGATAACGCCGTCCGGTCCGACTCCGACGGAGTTCGTGTAGCAGTCGAGACCGGCCCCGCCGAGAACGACTTGCTCGCCGTCCCATGTTCCGCCGAAGTCGTCGGAATACTTGACCTTGATCGTCGACTGCTCGTCCGATCCGACGTGATCGATGGTCGAGTTGATCGTAGTCCCGACGCGCCTCTTCCCCGGAACCTGAGCAGCCTTCGGGAAGCCATCGTAACGGACGGCGAGGATGTCGACCTCGATGGCCTGACCGCTTCCGTCATACCGCATATTCGGACCGAAGCTAACGTAGTGATCCGTCGTGGCGACGGTCACCATCTCGTCGATCTCGTCGAAGATTTCGCGAACGAGCACCTTCGGAGGCTCGAACATCCCGCTCGATGGAACGCCTTCCGTCGTGTAGTCACGAAAGGCAACGTCCGCTAGTTCCTTGATCGTCCCCATATCGAGAACTCCATTTCGTTAAGGCTTGATCTCTTCGAAAATCTCCGGGCCGAGGATGATCTTCCCTCGATACGGTTCGATGGTCAGGCTCTCGTCGACCGGAGCTTTGGTCAACGAGATATGCGGGACGTACTCCGGATAGCCGTGACTCGCTCCCGCGCGGACGATCTCTTCGTGACGCCAACAGAGACTCGACGAGGCGAAGAGGAGGACGGCCGACATATTGCCGAGAGGTTCGACAACGCGCGGCCCGCCTTCCGGTATCGTGATCTCAGCCTTACCGTCCCAATCGCTGGCGTTACCCGCTTTGATCCAATCGAGCGGAGCCTGCGAGTAAACGACCGTGACGTGGAGGTCTTCGACGATCTCCGTCAGGCCTTGACTCTTCGCCCAAGCGGTGATCTCTTCGGCGTTCACGACATCGCGACGGACATAGAGCGTCTTCGGTTCGGCGTCGCCCGTCGCCGCTCTCTTCGGAAGCTTGATCACGTTGTCGTCTTCTTCGGGCGGGTCTTCCTCTCCCGTCGTCGCGGCTTCCGGTTCCTCCGCAGCTGGTGGCGTGGCCGACGCGATAACGTCATCCTCGTCGTCCTCTTCCATCTGCTTCGCGAGCGATCCGTATTTCTCGACGGCTTCGCCGATACCGGGAAGCGATCCATCTTCGACGAGCATATTGACGAGAGCATCGCTCAGGGCTTCGAGAGGAACGAGCGACGGGTTCATTCCGCCGGAACCAGCGATACCTCGAACCGCATCCACCTTCGTCTTGAAGTTCGTCGCGCGCTCCGTCTCGCTCAGACCCCAGAGTGGAGCCCACGTGTAGTGGACCTCGGGAGGCCGAGACCCGAGAGCCGAACGAATGATGATCTCATCGAGATAGTTGAGACGCGGACCAAGCTCCGTCCTCTGACGAGAGCTAATGTTGTCGTAGTAGTTCCGCGTATCCGAGTCTCCGGTGGCGTTCATACCCGCAGGCGATTGACCGAGTAGACGAGTGACCGGGATATCGGCCGCTCCCGAAGCGACCTGAAGGAATATCTGCATGATCTCCGGAAGCTGAGTGAACGAAAGCTCCTTCTGCTCCCACTTCTCTCCGGCATCGGTTCCGTTACCTTCGAGCAGGACCATATTGAAGTTGCTCTTGATCTGGTTCGCGTAGGCGAAGCGACTCGTCAGCTGCCGTTCGGTCGTCGGGTTCTTGAGGAACTCCGAAAGCTGAGGGATGTAGATCACGTCGACCTTGGCCTCGGGTACCATCGAGGCGACGTGCTGTTGGATCGAAGACGAGTTCTGAACGGCGTCGTACACGACTTGGAGGATCGAGTCACCCCATCCGTCGTTAGCGAATTGCTGATCGAGGATGTCGGCCCCGACAAAACGAACGATGCGCGACGGATGGATACGAACGGTCGTGCCGGTCGCGCCGTTCATCTCGTAATACGACGGCTGACCATAGAACTCGGAAGTCACGTCGCGAACGATCTCCCCGGCCGATACCTCGGAACGATTGAGGACGTTCAGGTACTGGAGATCGCCAGCCTTGATCTTGTCGAGTTCGACGGGCTCTTCCGTCTTCGCCCCACGAAGGCCGATGTAGATCGCCGAGCCGCGAAGGAGCCGGGCCTTGCGCATCGCTTCGTTCACCTTGAGCTGAACAGAGACGAGCGGAGCCTTCTCGACGGCCTCGATGGCCTCAATGATCTTGGCCTCGGCCTGCCAGTTCCTCCACTCGCGGGTCATATCGTTCGGGATGATGTCGACGATCTTCCGCGCGAGCCAGTCGCATCGATGCATCGCATTGAGTTCGGCGTCCGAGATCGAGCGCATCTCGTAGGATAGACCAAGGGTCTTGTCCTTCTGCGCCGTACCGAGACCGGAAACGAAGCTCTTGAGGGTGTCGAACCAAGCCATGTTATATGCGCCCCGTTACGAGGAATACGATGAGAAGAACGAGAGCGAGAGCGAAGAGAGCCCCGGAAGGACCGTGGCCTAGATCGCGCGAGTGATCCCAGTGGGGATTGACGACGACCGATAGGAGAAGAAGGAAGAAGACGATGGCGATGAACACGGTTCGTCTCCTTCTAGTCTACTACGCCAAGCATCCCATAGCTGAGCTTCTTCCCGACGAGCTGGCCGAACGCTCCAGAGCTTGCGTCGACTTGGTCCTTGTACGATCCGCCGGGGAATAGGCAAAGCTCGTCGATGTAGTTCGCGTTCCACTCGCCTTGGACGATGAAGACGTTGCCCGCCTCGCACTGAGAAGAGAACGGTTCCGCCCTCGTCGCCTTATCGCCGGTCTCCGGTTCGGCGTGTACCCGATAACCGGCGAGGAAGCTGACGAGGTCTTGCTTCTGAACCTTGCCCGCTTGACCAGGGTCCTGCGGCAGACTGATCTTCGTCTCGACCCCATCGAGTTCGGCCGTTGACTTGATCAGCTTCCTGACCGCGTTCCCTTCGTCCTGCGTCCTAACGACGTGGCCGACCACGAACTGACCGTCAGGCGTCATCCCCAACTTGACTCCCGCCGTGAAGGCCGCCGTATCCTTCTTCGTGGCCGCGAGGTCCCAGTGCCTTACCCAGCGAACTCCGGGAGGGGCCGTTCTAATGAACTTCCCGGCGAACCACTCTCGCTTGAAGAGACCGCCTTCGCGCGGAACCGGTCGCTCTTGGTACTGACCGGCATAGGCATACGAGGTCATGTCCTTCTTGAGCTGGTCGACCACGTCACGAGGAAAGCGGACGGGATCGAGAAGGTCGCCTTCCCTTTCGCGAGGATCGATGAAGCCGATCTCCGTATGGCAACGCCGCTCGACCTCGAACTCCATCGGAAGCATAAGGTGAACGTAGCCCATCTTCAGCTTCAGGATCGTCCCTGAGATATCGTCTTCGTGTAGCCGCTGCATAACGACGACGATAGCCGAACGCTTCTGGTCGTTAAGACGATTGATCGCTCCCTCTCGGAAGTTCCTCGTTGTCGTCCTCCTCTCCGCATCCGACTCTGCCGTCTTGACCGAGTGAGGATCGTCGATGATCAGACGGTCGCCGCGCTGTGAGGTAAGCGATCCGAACGGTACGCCCTCGCGGTTCCCCGTGAAGTTGTTCGCGAAGCTCGTCTCTCCCGAGCGGATAAGCCGAACCTCCGGCCAGAGCTTCCGATACCATTCCGATGAGATGAGGTCCCGGCACTTGCGAGCATCGCGCTTGACCGGGTCTTCGTTGAACGCCGTCGTCAGGTAGCGATACGAACGGAACTGAGGGAAGGTCCATTCCCACGCCTGCCATAGAACCGAAACGATAAGCGACTTCGATGAGCCGGGAGGTACGTTGATCAGGAGCCGGTTGATCTCGCCCCACGTCACGGCTTCGAGGTGCGCGCATATCGCGTCGAGATGCCAGTTCCATACGAGAACCGTGTCGGGCTCTAGTACCTTCCACGCCTCCTTGACGAAACCGGCAAGCGTCTTACAGCGATTGCGGATGCCGGCAAGATCGTTCTCGAACCTACGACGTTCCCTCTCCGCTCTCACCTTCCGAAGAAGGTCTAGCGGCTCCTCCGGTAACGTCAAGGAGTAGGGCTTCGAGTGAGGCGAGCTTTTCATCGGACATCCCTGCTACGTCCACCTTGACCGGTCCGCCGCCATCGCCGACGACTTCGTTCGTAACGCGGTCGCCGAACTTCTTCGGGGAGACGCGCGCCATGATCCACTTACGGGTATCGATCCGGAGCCGGTCGCGGTTTACGTCTTCCTTCTTATCGTCGCTGATCTCGATGAGGTCTTCCGCCAGCGCTTCCATCTGCGCCTCGCGGGCCGAAGCGTATCGAGCCTTGAAGCCGTCGATATCGTTCACCGCCCATAGCCGAACGGTACTCTCATCCGGCATATGAGGGGATCGGCATATCGCCCGAAGACTCTCGCCTCGCGCCATACGCTCGCAGACCTCGGCCGCGATCTCTCGCGTGAAGCTCGTCTGAGAGAGCTGATGCTTCGTCCCCGTGATCGGCGTCGTCGTATCGACCGGGCCTTTCGGACCGGGGGCCGAAGGGGGCTTAACCTCTTCCGCCGCGATAGCCGCTTTCCTCTCGCGAGAGAGCGGCTTCCCTTTCGCGCTCTTCTTCTTCGCTGCCACATTCTTCTCCCGGATACGTGGATGGCTAACCTGTCTCCGAGATCACGGAGACGTGGGATGGCTCTACTCAGGTCCGCGATGAGCGAGACCGCGATACGTGGATGGCTAACCTGTCTCCGAGATCACGGAGACGTGGGATGGCTCTACTCAGGTCCGCGATGAGCGAGACCGCGATACGTGGATGGCTACGTGGATAGCTCTACTTGAGGCCCGGACTCTTCACGCTGGTATATAGCGAACGCGCGCGTGACGCGGGGACCACCGGCTGCTTACTCCCGGTCTAGGCGGGTCAGGCCGCCTCTATCGCGTCGGGAGCGAAGTCCAAAGGCTTGATCTTCATCCGCAAGTTTGTCCTCGCTTCAAGGAGGACCGATATCTTTTCGTGCGAACTCGCCTTGACGACACCCGAGAGACCGGCGAACGGTCCCGCCGTGATCTTGACCGCCTGCCCGGCCTCGAACACGATCTCGTTGAGCTTATCGTCTATAGCGAAGTCGTCTCGAACCGCTTCCGCGATCATACGCTCGATCACGCCACCACGTATCCGCGTCGGAACCTCGCCGCACGTGAAGAGCCGGGAGACGCCGCGCGTATAGTGGATTGACTGCCAGCGCTCTCGGTCCTTATCGAACCGCACGAAGATGTAGCCGGGGAAGTAGTAGCGGATGACGTAGCGGTCTCGCTCGTTCTTCCCGCCGACTCCGATCCGCTCACGGACGCGGATACGAGGGGCGAAGGTTTCGAAGCCTTGCTTACGAAGCTCGATGTCCGCAAGTCTTTCCTGCTGATACTTCGTTGCCGCCACGTACCACGCCTTTGGCATCGAAGTCCTCCACGGCTACCGCACGGGTACGCCGTAAGCGGCCCGTATCTAGAGAGCCGGAAGCTACTACTACGGATAGGGGGTCGGTCTAGACCGGGTCACAGGAAAGAGAAAAGAGTTCTAGAGCGAAAAATAGAAACCCCCTCCCCTTTACTACTTTCTTCATCTGTAGCTCTAAGTCTTAGAAAAGGGGGTAAAAAATCTTTTCTCTTTCCTGAGCGACCTGCGTTTATTCCTTGCCCGCTTGCGTTTTACCATTCTTCCTTTCTTTCTTTCTCTCGCCGATTTCGTCCGGTTTTTCCGCCGAGCCCTCCGGGCCTCCGGGAGCCCTTTCCGAGAAAGGGGGTCGAAAGCCCCGGAAAGCCCCTTCAAAATCGTTCGCTATATCTAGGGCTCTTCGCCCCGATAGCTTTACTCATCGCCCCTCGGTGCCGGCCCTCTCCTCCGCGCCGATACGGTCTAGCTCGACCTCGATCCGCTCTCGAATACGAGCCGCTTCGCCTTCGTCGGCGTCTCGATACCCGGCGACGAGCGTGCGGATAATCACCGCGCTTGGTATCGCGGGCCTCTTTTCGATGACCCTACGAACGTGGCCGGAGAGGCATAGCAGATCATGGAAGGTCTCGGTTTCACCGTTCCCGATCTTTAGCATCGTAGGAGCCGAACCTATCGGCGCTTCGCAGTAGGCGCATATCATCTCTTCCCTCCATCGATCACGCGAAGATACTCGGGCCGCTCACCGCGAAGGCGAAGAAGCTCTCTCCCTTCATCGCCATCGTAGAAGTCTCGCATCGCTTCCTCGGCCGCCTTCTCTCCTAGAAGGAGCGCGAGCCTCGACCCGTGGTCCGCCGCGATCCGTTCGAGGTCTTCAAGCCGGGTACTCATTTCCGCTTCCTCCCGACGACGAACGGCCGCGCCTTCTTCTCGATCTCCGCAAGCGTTTTCTTCGCGACCGTTACCGGGTCCGCTTTCTTCGTCGCGATATCCTTAAGCGCGAGCCGAAGTGTATCGACGATCTCCGATGAGATGAGGATGTAGGACCCGCGCTCGATAGTCTTCCGTAGTTCGGCGATCTCCTTCGCGGCCTCCTTCTCGATCCGGCACGACGCGTGAGAGCAGCGCGCTCGGCATACGCCTTTGAGGAGACGGGCTTCGATGGTCTCCTTCATCGCTCGCCGTCCTTCATCCGCGCCGTCTCCCATATCGAGACGAGTTCCGCAAGCCGTGTACAAGCGGCCTGAAGCGTCATCGTCCGATACTCCCGATCTTCGAGAACGGCGACCGCTTCACAAGCCGTTAGCCCGCCGCGCTTCGCAAGCTGCGCGAGCGTCTGACTATAGTTCCGCTTCGCTCGATCCTCGCGCGGTTCGATCATCGCGAGCGGGATGTTCGTATAGATCGGCCCGACGATCTTCGCGTAGTTTTCCGAGCCGTAGCCGGACAGCATGATCGGGAAGTACGTCATCGCCCTACTCCTCCGCCTTATGTCCGAAGAGAGCCGCCGTCGCTTCCGCCTTCGCGAACGCCTCTTCCTTCGTCGCGATGCCGTGGCCGACGACCATCGACTCGTCATACTTCCCGAACGCGACGAACCATCCGGGGATGGTTTTCCTCACGATCCAGAAGCGGAGCCGGTCGCCGATCTTCACCTTCGCGATGAAGCGCGGCGGGCCGTTCCTCTCGATCCAGTTCAGCTTGATGTCGGTCATTTCGTCTTCTCCTTTCGAACGATTGTCGTTTCGATATCTTCCGCGATCATCGGCCGCCCGCGTTCGCGAAGAAGCTCGTCGGCGAGAACGATAGCCGCCGTCGCCGCTTCGCTTCGGATACTCGGCCGTAGGCTTCTCCATACGTCGGCGAGGTGTAGTGCCTTAGCGAGCTTCACGGGTAACTCCTATGTCCGAGAGCCTTTGCCGCGACCTCTACGGCCGCCTTCGCTTCATCGACGGTTCCCCGTTCGATCCCGATATGAAGACCGGTCCCGAGCCATTCGAAGGAAGCGGCCCAGCCGCGCGATCCTCGCGTTACCCGCCAAGTCCGGGCAAGCTCCTTCCCGATCCTCACGTGAAGCGCGTGATGGAAGCCGAACTTCCCTTCGTGGTACGTCGTCCACTTGAATTCGTCGCTCATAATCCATACTCCCACTCGTCCAAGAGGTCCTTCGCCGGATAGACTTCGTAATCCCGCTCAGGGAGGAAGAAGTCGATTGCGAACGGCTCTTCGCCTTTCTTCCTCTCGTATATCGCCTTGACGACCCAGCCATAGTCGAGACCGATGTGAATTCCGACTTCTTCGAGTGCTTCGAAGAGACCGCGAAGCTCGATCCTTTCGGCCTGCCGTATCCGATAGAACAGAATGTCGGCGTCCTTTCGAAGTCCGGTTTTGTAGAGCGCTCCTCCCGTAAGCGCCACGTGCGCTCCGTACTTCGGGGCGATCAACTCGATCATCGCGCATACGCGAGACGCTTCTTCGAGGTTCCAGCCTTGGTATCTCATCGCTTCTTTCCCTTCGTTCTGAAGACCGGTTCGGCCTTGAGGTTGAACATAGCCCGTATCTCGCCATCGCTCCGGCTTATCGCTATCGCTACGCCCTCGAATACGGCACTCTCGCCGTTCCTACAATGGACGACGACGACCGCACCTTTTCCGAGCGCGATGAAGTCCTTCGCCTTCTTCGCCATAGCTCACCACCTTTCGATAGCGGCGATCAGGAGGACGGCGAGGCCGAACCCACCGACGAGAGACGAGAGGTTCGCGAGGCCGAGGATCACGCATATCGTCTCGACGGTCAGGACCGCTCCGAAGGCGATCCAGTTCCAAGTCGTCTTCTTCATCGCCCGTTCCTCCGATCCCGTTCGCGCGCTTCGTTGACGATCTTCCGCGTTCTCTCTTCTCCGTAGTTCGGATGGAAGATCGCCATGAACCCGGCGAGCTGAAGATCGGCCTCGGCTCCCTTAACGTAGGCCCCGACTGCCCTCGTCTCTTCCATCATCGCGTCTACTTTCGACCACTTCGCGGTCTTCGCTTCCTTCTTCATATGACCCTCCGCTTCTTCTTCCCGTAGGACTCGACGTAGCTCGCCTCATAGTTGTGAGGGACCATCGCGGAGGCGATCACGACGACCTTCGGGTAACGCTTGATTAGCCCGGCATCGAGTAGTTCCGTCATCGCCTTCGGGTTTCCTTCGCCATACGCGCGATAGAAGCGACCGCTCTCGATCCGTTCGAAGAGCTTCCGCGCTCTCTTCGATACCGATGCGAGCCGAACTTTCTCGGTGTTCCTATTCATACCGGTCTCGCAATCATCTTCGGGTTAGCTAGACGAACAAGCTCGATGAACGCCTGACGGTCCTTCGCTTCCTTGAAGTAGATCACGAGCGGGAGCGAGTCGTCGCCTTTAAGGTCCCCGCTCCGGCCGATCTCCGATAGAACGAACTCGACGAGTGAGTCGGTGTCCTTCTCCGTCGCGTGATCGCTATGCCGTGCAAGAACCCGGTCTAGATAGGCCGTCGTTCTTCGGCGAAGCGTTCCGTCCGCTTTCGGCCGCTCCTTCTTCCGCCGCTTCTCGACCTTCTCCATCTCCGCGAGGACGAACGCGAGTAGCACATCGGTCCGGTTCTTCGGGACCGCGAGCTTGGATAGAAGCTCCTCGCAGCGTTGACGGATGGTCTTCGGTTTCCTAGCCATAGCCTACACCTCCTTCATGAAGTTAAGATCGAGCGGCCTCATCCGCTTCGACTCTTCGACGCGCTTCCCTCCGATATCGGCCGGGGACGTTTCGGCGAGCGTCTGAGAGTTCGTGATAAGCCTCCCCGTCTGAAGACCGCTTCCCCAAGCGTTCATGCCGGTGGAGATAACGCCGCTCCCGATAAGCCACTTCTTATTCTTCGCGACCTTCCTAATCGTCATAGCCTTTTCGAGACGGTCGCTATGGCGGCCCTGATAGATGACATCGGTGATCAGCTTCGTGAACTGGAGGTCGACCATAATGACCTTCCCGTCCCTGAGCATCTCGTTCTCTTCCCAGCGCTTGCGGATCGCTACATCCTCTTCCTCGTCCGACTCTAGGATCGACTTAACCCGGTCGAGTGTCCGCGATACGAGCGCCTGACCCGGCGAATAGCCTTCTTCGACCACCTCTTCCTTAAGGCTACTCCACGGCGCTTCCTCCGATCCTCCAACCGGCTCCGTCGTCTTGAGGAACTCCTTCGCCCAGTACTTGATGATGCCGAGGCCGCCTTCCTCGTCGAGCCAACGGTTGAAGGCAAGCCAGTAGTCGGCGGGCTTCTTCTCTTCGGTTACGCGGGGAACGAACCAACGGCGGTCGTCTCCGGTAAGCTGGATAGCGCGCTTCGAGTTCGAGCAGGCGTATATGTGCATCCAATTCTCGATCTGGTAGTCGCTCATATACTTCTTCTGAACCGTGATGTTCTTATCGGCGATAACCGACTTGAGCTTGTTATACGCCCTCGAAGAGTGACCCGCGTATATTTCGTGGACGACGGCGAGACGCTTGTGGGCGAGCCAGTAGTTGAAGTTGGACTCGACGATCTCCTGTTCGCTCGGATAGCTCACATTCGTCGCGCCGACGAGCGGAGCGAGTATCTTCTCCCCGAGCGTCGATTTCCCTACGCCTTGCATTTCCGAGATAAGGACGACGGCGTACTTCATCCGGATGTCGGGCCGGGCTATGAGGGTCGCGCACCATCGCATAAGTTCGTGGCGGTCCTTCTCTCCCGGAACAAGGTGTTCCATATAGTCGATGAACGGACCGACATCGCCTTTCTCCGCTTCGATCTGCGAAGGCCGATGTGTATTGATGTAGCGGCCCTCGTCGCCCGAGCCGTAGACGCCAGCCTTCTCCGAAGGGTCATACTTGAGGATCGCCGACTTACTCGCCGCATCGGCCTTAAGGAGCCGCGCGGTGTCGTCTACATCGGAGAACGGGCGCACCTTGCTATTGAACTCCGGAGCGATCCACATTTCGTGAGGCCAGTCGCGATGGACGAACACCTCCGGACGAATAGCGTGAAGCCATTCCTCGCGGAAGCGTCTCGTAAGGACCGCGATCCCGCGTCCCTTCCCGGAAGGATTTGCTACGACCTCCGTTGCGCGAGTCGCTGGAGACATGAGATCACGAAGGCCGCGACCGATGTAGCGCCGACGTTCTCCCTTCCCCTTATAAAGCGTCTCGGGGATCGGATCGCCCATATCCCATCCTTCGGGGAACGAGTCGCCGTACATGATCCCCTTGAGCGATAGACCGCAGTGCTTGGAGACCTCCTGTAGAGCGCTCTCGCCGGCATAGTCGCGGTCGCAGGCATAGACGGTCTCGGTCGGCTTCTCCGCCTTTAGCTCGGCATAGTCCGCGCGGTGAGGAGCGAGAGCGCCGCCGATCATCCCCCAATGCTCGTACTGCTTGATCACGTCGCACCACGGGTGGGCGGCAAGCTCGTCGGCATAGTCGGGATCGTTTACGAGCCGGTCGATAATGAAGGCGGCCTTCGCCCCTTCGTGGATCATCTTCCGTCCCTTCTTCCGGTCGACGACCGGTTTCCAGAACGGGAGGTCTCCGTCCGGTTCCATCCGCCGCCATTTCCCGTCCGACCAGAACGACCACGGGATATAGACCTTCGACCCGTCCGGCTTGATCCAGCGTTCTTGGATCATATGAACGAGCCCGTCCTTCCGCTTATGGAAGAGGAAGCTCTGACCCTTGAGCGAGTTCGCATACGCCTGAGCAACCGGGAGCTTCGCCCCGATGGACTTCGGAACGTCGAGCTTGACGAACGCCTCTTGGATCGCCTTCGCTTCGGCCTCGGTCGGTTCGTACTCCTTCCGCGAGCAATAGATCGTTCCGTCGTTGTTGATCTTCACGATCGACTTTTCGACGTAGTAGTGACTCCCTCCGCGATGCTCGCGAACGATGTAGCGACGGAAGTTATGTTCGACCGCGCCGATACGTTCGATATAGGCGGCCAGCGCCGGAATGCGCTGATAGGTTCCGTCGTTCGTCGGCGGCGGTGGAAGCTCGCCGTTCGGTTCCTCGTCTTCCGATGACTCGATCTTCCGACCGGTCTGCGCGCCTGTATTCTCCTTCGCCGCTTCTTCCTTCTTCGTCCGCGCCTTCCTCGGGGCGGCTGTCTTTTTCTTCGAAGCCATAGCTCATACTCTCCTAGTTACTCCGACCCACTAGGGGGTCTTTATCCGCCGACCGTGAAACTCATTACGACTGCCGCGAGTCCCCCGATGGCGAAGGACAGCGCGATATAGATGTACAAATTCGACGCCCGGCAGTCGTCGCATTGATAGAAGCACTCGCGGCCTTCGATCATCGTCCTTATGCAGAAGCGTTTCTTCATCGCCGTTCTCCTTTCAGAACCCGAGATCATCGTCTAGCTTTCCGAGTTCTTCGGAAGCCCGATCATTCGCCATATACGAGTCGAGGTTCGCGATATCCGCTTCCACGTCACACTTGAACTCTTCCATCGTCTTCCCGAGATGATCGAGCGTCCTCTTAACCATCTCGATTACGCCATCGTGGACGTGTCCGATCCCGCCGCAAGCCGCGACGTTCGCGACGAGTATCCAGTAAGGGTGGGCCCCGGCCCCAAGGCAGTCTTCGCAGTAGGCAGCGGAGTACGGGACGCCGGGGACCGAAGCGACACGAAGTCGGTCGCGTGTCGTATCGATCCTCTCGCCGGGAAGGAGGTAGAGAGCGAAGCGACCACAGACCTCGCAGTGAGGAGTTCCGGACGCCCAACCGAGTTCGTAGACGGGCTCGCTATCGGGAGGGATCGTTCCGCCGATAACGGCGAGGCCGATATCACCGGGCTCCATTTCGACGCCGCTCATATCGTTCCTCCACCGCTTCTCTTCAGGATCGAAGCGCGATACTCCGTCATCCGAAGAATTGAGGCGTCGAGTTGATCGAGATAATCCTTCACGGGCCTGATCCGGATCGTCTTCGCATCGAAGAGGAAGCGACCTTCGGCGTTGTCCTTCTCAAGTTCGTCGGGCGACCTCCATACATCCTGATACGGAATATGAAGCCACGCCCCGGACTTCCGTGCCTCTTCGATCAGAGGCGCGATCTCCAGCCGTCGCTTCTCACGGCCAGCGTCTTCGGATGCTTTATGCTGCTCGGTCATCTAGTCCTCCATCAACTTGAACGAATGTCCGCCGTACTCGTAGACCTTCTTCGCGATCAGCTCCCGGCGAACGACCTTCCGGTCACTCATAGGAAGCCCGAGCTTCTTGAACGCCGTCGCGAGCGTCCCGTATCGAACTCCCTTGACCTCCACCGATATGCTCCCGGAACCAAAGGAACTCTTCGCGGCCTTCTCCTTCTTCGGCTCCTTATCCTTCGCCGCACGCCTCGTCTTCCGTGGGCTATCGGCGAGGGTGTCGACGAGGACATCGATGTATTTGTCCGTCGTCTTCGGTGGAAGGATGAACTCGCCGTGATACTTCTCGTCGAACCACGATAGGAACTCGTACCACGACTTGAAGTCTCGACGCTTCCCGTCAAGGTCGCTTCGAACCCAAGCCGTGGTTTTCGCCATCGGGTTGACGATGAGGACCTCGCTCGGCTTCATCGGCCGGTCCTCCCGGTCCTCCGATTGAGGATCGCTTGTCCCATTTGCTGGAGCGCGTCGGGAAAACGATCCGGCTCCGCGATGATAATCACCGCGAGCGAAATACCCGCGACGAAACCGAAGGCGAAACCGCCAACGGTCCCTCCGACGACGAGGGCCGGGGCTAGTCCGTGTCCGAGATAAACGAGCGATCCCGGAACGATCCCCGATAGCGATATGAAGGCGAACGCCTTCGCTTTGTTCTTGAGGCTCATTTCGGAACTCCCGCGCGAACGCGCCTATCGATCTCAGCCGCGATAAGAGCCCCGGCCCGCGCGAGGTCGTGGAGCGCCGACTTCGGCTTGAACCAGAGCGGATACCACGGCCACATTTCCTTGAGGCTCGCGAAGAGCGTCGATTGATCGCTCGGTCGAAGCTCCTTATCGTACCCGGCCGACGCGAGAGCGTATGTCGTAGCGGCCCGGACGAGTTCGCCGTTTGTGTATTCGTCGTCGCGTTCGGCGCTGAAGCCTTCCCCATCGATCTGACGACGACGTTCCTCGGCGATCATCTCGACTCCGGTTCCGGCCGTCTCCGTAACCGACTCCGGGATCGCGTAGCCTTCGGCGAAGAGCCGGGAGAGGAGCGCGTTCGAGAAATCGACATCGACCACCTGACGGCGGATCGCGTAGCGCGCAAGAAGGTCCTGTGCTCTCGTATCGGTGAGCTTCAGCGGGACGAAGCCCGGAGGGCACCAGTCGTATTCGCCGCTCTTGAACTTCCCGCTCTCGTCGATATTCGGATTAGTCATGATCGTCTCCTTCCAGACGTGGAAAGAGCGGGCAAGATCGCCCGCTCACGTTTCTTCTCTTCGTCGCCGAGATCGTTACTCGCCGGAGAGCTTCTTCCGGACCGCCGTTGCCGAGATCGCCTTCGTCGCTTCGTCGAGATCGATCCGTTCGATGGAGTATCCGACATCGCGACCGTAGAAGATGTTCGTCACGTTCGGCACCGGCATGACCTCGAATCGCCCCTCGTATCCGCGAAGCGCGGTCTTAATCCGAGCCGCCACCTCGTCGAACTCAAACGGGTCCTTACTCCCCGGCGTCGGGTCGTAGGTGGAGCGAACGGCGATCACGACCTGACCGACGCGCTCCAGGGCCTCTTCGAAGAGGGCCTTGTGTCCATCGTGCCACGGCTGGTAGCGGCCGAGCAGGAACGCGGTCGGCGCGTTGAAGTCGAACCGGGGGACGATGATTTCCGCAAAGCGCTCCGCCCAGAACTCGGGAGTGCCGGCAGCGTTGACGATGAACTCCGGTTCGGCGGGCCTGACAAAAAGCCGGTTTGTATCTTCGAAGCGACCGGCCTCGATCCGGTCGATAAGGATGGTGAACCCCTGCCCGCCTTCGAAGAAGGCTTCGCGCGTCTCGTCGGTCGGGCATACGAAGTCGGCGATAGCAAACGTCCCGGACGCGGCGACGGTATCGGCGAGGAAGCCCATCCTCCGGGCCTGCTCGATACGATCCTCTACGCTAAAGCCGAGGTCCTTATTCACCGCCGCGCGAACCTCGTCGGCGTTGAAGTGAACAGCGCCGAGCCGCTTCGCCAAAGCTTTGGAGAAAGTCGTCTTACCAGCGCCGGGTAGTCCCATCACCAGTATCTTGCGAATGTGTTTGGTCATAGTTTCGATCCAATCGTTTGTTATCGATGCCATAAGGCTTTCTTCCTTCCTTTCTTTCTCTCAAAAGGGAGGCCGCTCTAAGTATCCTATTTAATTAGGAGAAAATAGGGAAAAGGTTCGATTTCTATTTTCTACTTTCTTTCGTGAGGCTCCCGGTATTAACTCCCGGCTCTTCTAATTCTATGTGCCGCAGGACACGTCAATCATGATCACGATAGTCGGGGCCGGTCTCGCCGGTCTTCTAGCCGCGTCTCTTCTTAGCCGGAGGGATCGCGTTGTCGTCGTCGAGTCGCAGAGGGAACTACCGAATAACCACAGCGCGCTCCTTCGCTTCCGGTCGCCGCTCGTCGGCGAGGTCACGGGGATACCTTTCAAAAAGGTACGCGTGATCAAGTCGTATGCGCCGTGGCGAAACCCGGTCGCCGACTCTCTCGCATATTCCGCGAAGAACATCGGCGAGTATCGGAGCGACCGGAGCATCGGTCTGAATACCGAGATCGTCGAACGCTGGATAGCGCCGTCGAACTATATCAAGCTTCTATATCTTTCGCTTCTCAAGAGCGGTGTCGCGTTCGAGTTCGGTCGCGACTACGGCTTCCCTTCCGGCGATTGGCCGGTCGTGAGTACCATCCCCATGCCGGCTCTCATGAGGAAACTCGCCTATCCGGTTCCTCATCCGTCCTTCGGATACGTCTCGGGCACGAACGTATCGGCGACCATCGATGACTGCGATGCATACGTCTCGCTCGCGATCCCTTCGCCTGACCTTTCGTTCTCTCGGGTATCGATTACCGGGAACCGGCTTATCGTCGAGATGCCGAACGAACTCCGACTCCTAGAAGGCGAGGCCGAAACGGTTGTCGACTCGGCCGCCGCTCTACTTGGCGTGTCCCGCTCTCAGTTTCGCGATGTCGAAATCGCCGAGCAGAGCTACGCGAAGATCAAGCCCGTGGACGAAGAAGAGCGACGCAAGTTCATCTTCTGGGCATCGACCGTCCAAGGCCGTTCGTTCTCTCTAGGACGCTTCGCGACGTGGCGTCCGAGTCTCCTTCTCGACGATGTCGTCAACGACGTTCACGTGATCGAGAGACTTATGGACTCCCCGCATATGGGATACGCGGCGCAGAAGATGGAGATCGACCGATGAGCTCGAAAGCTATTCCTTTCATCGATATCGTCTTTTCGGGACCGAAGGACAATATGGACTCGACATTCGTCGAGGTCGAGAACCACGAAGGAAGATCGATCAGCGTCGGAGAATGGTTGGACCGGGATACCGGATACTCCGCGCTCCGCATCCCGCGCGAAGCGTTCGGCCCGGTCGTTCTCAATCCGATGAAGACCGTCCCGAAGGACGGAAGCTATATCCAGCTCTGGTTGCATTCTGGCTATACAACCACGCTACTTCGTTGCGAGGTCGTTCGCTACGATCCCGAATATCGCCCGCGTCAGCCGTGGGTCGATTACGCCAACGACTCTGTCTTTGATCGCGGTGGATCGGAAGCCGATTTCGTCGGCTGGCTTCCTCTCCCCGAAGTCGCCGTCGAAGCCGACGACCCCGCCTTTAATTTCGGCGGCAACGATCAGTGGAAGTGTAAGTCGTGCGGCGTTGCTAACCATCCGCTTCGTTCGAAGTGCCGCCATTGCGGCGGCGTGACCAAGAAATAGACCTCGCTTCGCTTCCGCTAGACTCACGGTCCGTAGAGAACCGAGCCGTGATAGGAAGCGAAGAGAGGAAGGCCCCGGAGGCTTAGAAGCCGTTCCCCCGAGCGGTGACCCGAACCTCCGGGGCCGACCTTCGTAAAAACTATGTGAATAGGGAATATACAGATGCGAGTTTCGATCCTTGACTACACCGGTAGCGGCCACTCTGATCGCTGGTACGCCGCTAACCTCATGATCTTCACGAAGAACACCCGGATCAAGATGTCGCCCGAAGGCATCAACGAGATCGCCGAGTGGCCGGTCTCGAAGAAGATCGAAGAACTGAACTACATGGCGAATACCATCCGCTCGTCGTGGGAGTTCGTCGATTACGTCTTCCTTCTCGAAGACGTTACGCGGGCCTTCACACATCAGCTCGTGAGAACCCGACACGCGAGCTACGCCCAGCAGACGATGCAGATACTCCAGGTCGATGCTACCGCTGTCGCGAAGCCCGTTCGCTTTTCCGACCCGGACTCTGGGAAGAACATCGCCGCCGGGGATATCTGGGATAACGCTATCGACGTTATCGACACCGCGTATCGTTCGATGATCGCCAACGGCGCGACCGTCGAGGAAGCGCGCGGTATTCTCCCGACGAATATCAAGACGAACATCGTCGTCAAGGTGAACCTCCGCACGCTCTCCGAAGTCTTCGCCTCGCGTATCTCGCCCCGGAACCTCGGCGAGTTCCGCGAAGTCGCGCTCGCGATGCGCGATGCGGTCCTCAAGGTCCACCCGTGGGCCTCGATCTTCCTCGCCCAGACACGAGACAAGGTGCTCGCGGATATGGACGCGAAGCTCGCCGTCCTCCGCGACCGCGAGCCGATGCTCGCAACCGAACTCCTCAAGCTCGTCGACCAGATCAGGAGGGGCTGATGCGCGTTCTGACCATCCTCAAGCACTGGTTCATCCAGAAGGTACTCGGCCGGAAGCCGCTCTGCCGATGCTGCGACTTCGTATGCGAGCCGGTCTACGGCGAGGCCGTTCCCTACCGGGGCGGCCCCGGACCTCTCCCGGTTTGCGAAATCTGCTCGGACTTCGATCCGGGAACCGGGAAGAGGACGTGGACATGATGACCGAAGCCGAAAAGACCAAAGCCGAAGCGCTCCTCTCTTCGATAGGATCGTATCGCGGCGGGAACCTCTCGCTATCCGTTGAGGACGTGGAGCTGATCGAGAAGGCCGTTCGTCAATCGATTGACGCGCCTTCAAGCGGCGACATGGGCGACCTTCGCGATATCCTCTCGGAAGAGGCCGCCGAGATCATCGTGGAGCGCGTGAAATGGCTTCGCTTCCCTCCCGGAAGCGACTCGTATGAAAAGTGGATCGCGAAAGGGAACCTCCCACCGCGCGACCGCTGGGTGCAGGAGGTCGGCGACCTCTTCTACATCGTCCTTCTACTCGTCGAGAAAGGCGTCATTAGCATCGACGAGCTTCGCGTCGCCCTCGAACGGAAGCGTGAGAAGATGACGAAGCTGTACGGCGAACAGGCGAGCCTGAAGGAGCCTCTTCCATGATCCTCTCAAGAGACGCGAAGAAAGGCGGCGTAGCGATCCTCACGCCGACGAAGACCGGAACGCGGTCGGCCGAAAGCTCACTCTCTGCGAGTGGGCTCTTCGTCGTCGAGATGCCGCGTCATTCTCCGGTGGTTCCTTCGGAATATCGGAAGGGCCGCGTGATCATTACGATCCGCCATCCGCACGCTCGCCTCGTCTCGGCCTACTTCTTCGGGCGGAAGTTGGCGAACCAGCCGACGAGTTGGTTCAACGGGAAAGCGGACGGTGGTTTCGTTCGCTTCGTCCGAGCGTGGGTAGCGGCTCGATCCTCGCAGAAGAGGAAGCATCACGACTGGACGGCGACCCAAAGCGAGTACGTCGCTTCCGCCGTCGAGACGAACGGAGGGGCGAAGGTCTCGCTTCATCGGCTCGAAGACGAGGGAACGGCGGGTCTCGTTAAGAAGCTCCGCGAGTGGTATCCGAAGCTCGAAGCGGAAGCGAAGCACGTCAATAGGTCGATGCCGGAAGGCAATCGTTGGGAGGACTTCTGGACGGAAACCCTACTCGATGAGGTCGGGCCGTATCTCGATGTCGACCTTCAGCTCGGGAACTATATCAAGCCGACTCCGGCGGTGCACGATGGCCGATAGCATCTATGTTATGGACGTGGTCGTCGTCGAGAAACGCGAAGGGAGGAACATCGAAGGGACATACGAATACGACGAGAAGGTCTACGAAAATACGTTCTACTTCGGATCGATCCGGCTCCGCAAGACGTGCGCGGATCGGATACGAGCGATGAAGGGAGTGACGGTTACGTTCCGTCACTTCCCCGAACACGCTCCGCAGACGATCAAGCGTATGGTCGCGAAGCGTAAATACAAGCCGTTCTAATTCAACGAGGAGAGGCCCTATGAATATCGAAACAATGAGAGACGCCTTTCGTCTCTGCAATGTCGCTGCTAGCGGTCGTTCGCTAGGAAAATCCGAGCGGTCGAAGATCGCGGACGGCTTCGCTTTCTTCGCCGCGTGGTGTCACGCGGCACAGGTCAAAGCCGGTTGGTGGACCGATCCTCAGACCGGGCTCCGGAAGGAGAGGAACCAAGGTCAGTTGATCGCCCTCATGCACTCCGAAGTCTCGGAGGCCGTCGAGGCTGACCGGAAGAACCTGATGGACGATAAACTCCCGCTCCGGAAAGGCGTCGAGGTCGAGATCGGCGATATGCTCATCCGCTTGGGTGACTTCGTCGGTAGCCTCCGGCCCGGCGAAACCGAACTGTTCGGTCGCCACGTCGCGTCCATCTTCTCCGATGCCGGGGGAGAACTCCCGAGCGGGCCGAACAGCGATCCGTTCGCGGAAATCCATCGACGGCTTTCGAACGCCTACAACTACGTCGTTGTTCCGTCCGGAACCCTTGGGACTTCGGACTCCATGATCGTCTTCTATCTCGCGAAGGCCGTTCGAACGGCGTTCGATCTTGCGGCTTCGCGCGGACTCGATCTGATCGGCGCGGTCGAAGAGAAGGCGGCCTTCAACGCGAAGCGTCCCGATCATCGATTGGAGAACCGGAAACTCGAAGGCGGAAAGGCGTACTGATCATGTCCGATGCACCGAAGAAGAACGCGGCCGATTTCCTCGTCGAGATCGCCGACATCTATCGCGAACGTAAGCCGCTCTATGGCGATAATTACAAGCACGTCGGGAAGATCATGCAAGGTCTCTTCCCGGCCGGGCTCTCGCTCGAAACGGAGGAGGACTGGAACCGTCTTCATCTCGTCTTCCACCTCGTATCGAAGCTGACGCGCTACTCGCAGAACATCAAACGCGGCGGTCATCAGGACTCGCTCGATGACCTCGCCGTCTACGCGATGCTCTCGCGCGAATGCGACGCCGATTGGGCGGCCTCGCGGGACTTGATCGATGCCAACCTTGACGGCGTCGGACCGGTCGCCGAAAAGACCAAGGGTGAGTGGGGAGTTTACGTTGAATTCGGCGACGGTATGTCGAGCATCTTCGGCGAAGAAGACCTTTCGAACGTGAACGTAGAACGCGCGAAAGAAGGGAGCGCTATGCTCTCGAAGGACGACGTTCAGGCGATCCTTCGCGGCCGTATCTTCGAAAGCCCGGTCGGCCCGTATCTGATGCTCATCGCGCACTCGAAAACGAAGAACGAAAAGGAGACCGAGAAATGAGAACCGAAGCCGAACTCGCGCAGCGTCATAGCCGGGCTGTAGTCCCCGGCCAGACGAGCATCATCGGGAACCCGAGGCTTCTCGACGAGCTGAAGGAGAAGCGGAAGTATCACGGCGATATCGCTACGGCCGAACTCCGGAAGGACCCGCCCGACTACGGTATCGTCAATCCGAACCAAGCGCTCGCGACGCTCTATCACGACGCGATCACGACGCTGGAGAAGCTCATCGATCAGAACGCGAAGCTGACCGAGACGCTCAAGAACCGGGTCATCGTCGCGCTCGACGAGGCGAAGGAGCCCGTATGGGCTCCGACCCATCGTCACTATAAAGGGACGCTCTATCGCGTCACCGGCGTTCGCTGGGACGCCGACCACGAAGAGCTTGCCGAGATGATCGAGTATGACGACGCCGATGGAACGCGCTTCGTCATCTCGAAGCGTCGCTGGGAGTCGACACTCGATAGCGGAAGACAGCGCTACGAATACATCTATGCCGGTGTTCCGGTCGACACGTCGACGACGGCGAAGACGGCTCCGACGCTTTCGAGCATCGAGTCGGTCGCGAAGGCGAAGATCAAGAAGACCGGTCTCGACCGAACGGTCGCCTTCGATCAGGCCGCTGCTGCGGCCGGGTTTGCGAACTACGAAGATGCGAAGGCGAGGCTCGGAGAAGGCGACCATCGTGCCTAACCTTGATCGTCGTCGCCTCGCGAAGATAATGGCGCGAACGCAATCCGATCAGTCGGGCGAAGTCTTCTCCGCTCTCGTGATTGCGAACCGTCTTCTTCGCGAGGCCAACGAGACGTGGGAGACCGTTCTAGTCGGTCGCGGCTCCGCTCCGGTTATCCGGGGCGGGGCTTCTTCCGCTCCCGGCTGGATGCGTGGAGCCCCGACGAAAACGATACCGGAAGCGGTCGCATTCCTTAAGGACGCGAAGATGCCTCCGGAGACACGGAACTGGCTCGACGGTATCGAGACGCGGCTTCGCAAAGCCTCGCCTCTTATGAACCCTGCGGCGATCCTCACGCCTCGCGAACAAGGGACGCTGTTCGAGCTTGTCGACGAGGAAGAGAGAAGAAGAGGAGGCCGATCATGAGCCTTAGAGTTACGATGCTACTCGACGATGTCGTACACGTGTCGCGGACCTTCAGCGAGTGCCCGGCGGTCGGCGATCACGTCGAGATCGGAGGCGACCCGCGCTTTCCGAGAACCTGTGTCGTGGTTCGTCGTATTTGGAAGGCTCCGGTAGACGATATGTTCACGCCCGTTGACGTGATCCTCGAACGGCTCCCGGCCCCGAAGAAGAAAGGAAAGGCGTGATGTGGCTCCTTCTAGTCGTCGGCTTCGCTATCGGCGGCGGTCCCGACTTCGCCTTCAGTGAGCCGATTGAAGAGGCCGTCGAGTCTCTAGACGCCTGCGAAAAGCGGGTCAAGGAGATGGCCGACGAGGCCGGAGATATGGCGAAGGCTCGCGTGGAGCTGATCTATTACTGCGTCGGACCATCGCTTAACCAATCTTGACCGAAGGAGGTCGTTATGAAAGCTGCCGCTATCGCGGCCATCGCCGTGTTCCTACTCGCTACGGCTTACGTCGCCGTCGTTATCGTTTTCAATCAACAGGAGGTCCGCCGTGAAAGATAAATCGTTCATCTTCAAAGACCCCGGAGCCGACCTCGCTGGCTTCATCGACGATAAGGCACTCTGGTCGCGGAGGGTCTTCGGAGACGAAATTACGACGACCGGGATCGTCAATCATATCCGGAAGGAACTCATCGAGATCGAAGAGAAGCCGAACGACATCGTCGAGTACATCGACGTGATCTTCCTCGCTCTCGACGGTGCGAGCCGAGCCGGGTACTCCGGAAAGGAGATCGTAGCGGCGTGGCGAGCGAAGCACGCGAAGAACCTCTCCCGTCGTTGGGAGAAGACGAAGGACGGCCATAGCGAGCACGTTCGCGACGGCGAAGAAAAGGAGTAACGAAGATGAATAAGCATAACGGACCGAAGATCGTTCTCGTCGATATCGACGATACGTTGGTCGACGCGAAGTGGCGCGAGCAGTTTATGCCAACGCGCATAGACGGCGGGGCCGCCAAGCCGGAGGAGTGGGACCTCTACAACGCGAAGTCGGTCGATGACCGGCCGCTCGGCGCGATGCTCGATCTTATCGCCGCCCTTGAACTCGTCGCGTTCGAAATCTGGGGCGTGACCTCCCGGCCGGAGAAATGGCGCGACCTGACCGAAGCTACCCTCGCGCGGATGGGGTCGATTTCTTTCGACCTCCTTCTCATGCGCCCCAACGACGAGGTCACGGTTCCGTCCCCGATCCTTAAGCCGGCACTCGTGATCAAGGAGCTTCGGAAGCGTTACGGCGCTTCCTATACGAAGGCGAGCGACTATATCGCACTCGCGCTCGAAGATCGCGCCGACGTATGCGAAGCGTATCGCGGCATCGGTATCCTCTGCCTTCAGGTCCATTCGATACCGAAGGAGAACCCGAATGGGTAGGAGAGCGATCCACTATCGAGGCGACTCGCTCTGTAAAGCCGGGGCTAGAAGCGGACAGACGACTTCCGAACTGACGGAGGTCTCCTGTATGAACTGCCTTACGAGAGAATTGAAGGGGCTGAAGGAATATGAAAGCGACCTCAGGAGCAAGCTCATCGACGCGAGCGGCGAAGCCCGCGCGGTCCAGGTCCTCATCGACAAGCTCGAAGAAGAGCGGAACCCGCGCGGTCCCGGCTAAGAAGAAGCCGGTGACGAGGAAGGTAGAACGCCTCGCCTTCGTTTACGATACGGAGACCACCGGCCTGATCGAGAACCGGTCCATGCCGCTCGACCGGCTCCCGGAAGTCATCGAGTTCTACGGCGAGACCATCGATCTGAACTCGGGTCGCAAGCTCGATGAGTATCATACGCTGATCAAGCCCGCGAAGCCGCTCTCCCCGATGCCGGTCGACTTCAAGAGTAAGAAGACGATCACCGATATCACCGGGATAACGAACGAAATGCTGAAGAACGCCCCGCTGTTCAAGGGCGTGTCCGAGAAAATCTTCTCCCTGATCGAGTCGGCCCCGCTCGTTATCGCGCAGAATGCTTCCTTCGACCGCGATATGCTCGATATCGAGGCCGAACGTCTTTCGCTTCGGATCGAATGGCCTCCGGTGATCTGCTCCATCGAGCAGACCGTTCACCTTAAGGGCTATCGCCTCGGCCTCGGTGCGCTCCACGAACTCCTCTTCGGGAAGACGTTCTCGGGAGCGCATAGGGCGAAGGCCGACGTTGAAGCCCTATCCCGTTGTTGTGTAGAACTCGCGAAGAGGGGAGAACTCTAATGCGTATCCGTACCGGCTTTAGCTTCAAGACGGCCGTTGGTCATCTCGAAGAAGTCGCCGACCGTCTCGTCGAGATCGGTTGGAAGGTCGCGCCCATATCGGACCGTATGTCGACGTTCGGCTTCGCTCGCTGGACGAAGCTCGTCGAGAAGAAGGGTCTTCGCCCCGTCTACGGTGTCGAGCTTCCGGTTGTCCCGGAACTCGGCGCGAAAAAGCCAATCGTCGATTATTGGACGTTCTTCGCGAAGGACGAACTGCGCGAGCTTCACGCCGTGGTGGAATTGGCGACCGCCCAAGGCGGCCTGACGTATCCGCAAGCGCTCGCGGTTCCGCTTCCGAAGATCACCGGAGAGCGGACGCTGATCGAGCACATCGGGAAGAAGAAGGCCCCGCTCCTTTACGTTAGCCTCGCTCCTTCGACCCCCATCGGCCTCTATCGTTCGGCGAAGAAGCTCGGGCTCCGCTTTATCGCTACCGGCGATAACCTCTACACGCGCCGGGAAGATGTCGAGTTCTACCGGATCGCCATCGGGATGCGCGCTTCAACGCAGACGTATCCCCAACATATTCTCTCGGATGACGAATGGGCGAAGTCCGTCTGGTTCGCCGACGAAGAAGACCGGAAGAGCGCTCTTCGAAACCGGGACGCCGTTATGAAGGGATCGGTTGCGCGTCTCCGTCAGGCTACTCTGCTCACGCCGAAGAAGCCGAAGACCCTCCGCACGATGTGCGAAGAAGGCGCGAAGAAGCTCGGCGTGGACCTCAAGGATAAGGTCTATCGCGAACGGCTCGATAAGGAGCTTGCGATGATCGACGAGAAGAAGTTCGAGGACTACTTCTTCATCATCGCCGACCTGATGCAGTTCTCCCGAACGAAGATGGTCGTCGGCCCGGCGCGCGGTTCCTCCTGCGGATCGCTCGCGTGCTACCTGCTCGGCATCACGTCCGTGGACCCCATTCCATATGGGCTGATTTTCGAGCGCTTCATCGACCGGACTCGCTCCGATCTTCCCGACATCGATCTCGATTTCTCCGACGCTAACCGTCACATCGCAATCGAGTATATCTCGAAGAAGTACGGCGCGGATCACGTCGCTCGTCTCGGGTCCGTGTCGATGCATCAGAGTAAGTCGGCCCTCAAGACCATCGGGATGGCGCTTCGTATCCCGAGCTGGCAGATCAACGAGGTCTCGAACACGGTGATCAAACGGTCGATGGGCGACTCCCGCGCCTCGTCCACGATCATCGATACGCTTAACGACACCGACGTTGGTCAGCGACTCCTTCGCGACTTCCCTCATGCGGTTGTCGCGGGACGCCTAGAGGACCACCCGTCGAACGCCGGTCAGCACGCGGCGGGCGTCGTTCTCACTCAGGACGCGGTTGCCGACTTCGTTGCGGTCGATAAGCGCAACGGCGTAGCGATGTGCGACAAGTACGATGCCGAGACGCTCAACCTCCTCAAGATCGATATGCTCGGCCTTACTCAGCTATCGACGTTCGAACGGGTCCTTGAGCTCATCGGGAAGTCGAAAGAGCGGTCGGCGTTCTTCGAGCGTATCCCGCTCGATGATCCCGATGCGTTCGAGATACTGAACAACCATCAGTTCTCGGGCGTCTTCCAGTTCGTGCCGGACTCCGCACTTGCCGGTCTCGTTCGCCGTCTCCGTAACGACGTTGGCGGGAAGCTCGATCATATCGAAGACCTGATCGCCCTCACCGCGCTTGTCCGTCCCGGCCCGCTGGGCTCGGGTATGACCGACCAGTGGATCAGACGCC
>Ga0181346_1000009_pt1 | contig 69908 bp, 101 predicted proteins | sample Su13VDMM15DN_FD_130100 | JGI IMG/M metagenome (GOLD analysis project Ga0181346, IMG submission 130100) | Freshwater viral communities from Lake Michigan, USA - Su13.VD.MM15.D.N | ecosystem: Environmental > Aquatic > Freshwater > Lake | place: USA: Michigan | collected 2013-07-15 | reverse complement strand
GGGGTCTCAAGAGAAACAGATGAACTGTTACCTGTCCAACGATGACTCAAACCAAAGATGTTTAAGAAGACCCCAAGTTCCTCCTGAATAAGATTCTTATACTTGTTCATTGTATACTTACGAACTCGGTCCCCAACATAAGGTGTACGATTGGCCCATTCGTTATTACCACGATATGAATACTCCACCTTTGTAATCTCTACCTTAAGACGATAGTCATTAACATCATAGTTACTTGTGTTGGGGAGAACACTGACAATACGGAAGGTGATTCTCTCACACTCATTCCCCACAACATACTCACGGTTCTTAATCATCTTGGTTACCTTCTTGGCGTACTCCTTCTGTTTAACTTTACATTCAGTTCGTTGTTCAGTAGTAAGATTATAGACAGGTCCGAAGTACATATGGTATGGGTTAAGGTTGGGGTGAATAATAAAGTACTAAGATACAAATAATATATGGTCCCCACAAATAAACTTATTAACAGTCATACTGTCAGGGAAAGTTATTAACACCCCTATGTGGATAACTTTATTTGGTATTGTCACTATGTCAGGGGGGTAAAGTTTGGCATACCCCCCATACCCCTACCCTATGGGGGCCCGTACCCCCTCCCCCCCTCCGTATCCCCCCCATATATGACATTCTGACAGGTCCAAAAGGGGGGGTAATCCCTTAAATGAAATTTGGGCAATTTTTTTCAGAAAATGGACCCTTGTTTATATGGAAGGGTGGAATATCAAAAATAAATTTTCAGAAAAATTTTTAAAAAATCGGTTGTATTTATTAGGAAACAAAACACTATTATGGAAGAACTATTAATTACAACATTGGCATCGGTTACGACTTGGACAATAACACGTATTGAAGATGGGGATACTACTGAAAGTACTCATACTCTTAGAACTAAATTTAATTTCATAACTGCAAACTTTCCACAGTTCACAGGTATGACATTCGAACAAGTTGAACAATTCGTTTCAGATAATACAAACGGAGGTTTGTATATGGAAGGTGTTGACAGATATGACGTTATTGAAAGTACAGTTAGGTCGTAATCTAAATTACTAACAAAAAAAATTAAACCTCCTTCGTTATGTTGGGGGTTTTCTTTTTATGTGGATATTTATTAGGAAACAAAAATACTATGAAACATTTATTAAATGACTTATCAGAAGAAGTAAAAAACTCTATACGTGAACAACATACAGGTGGAATGAAAGTAATGACTGAGAACTTCTCAAAATTAACTAACACTAAATCGGGGGATGTTAAAACATTGGTGGAACAAGTAACAACTCAAACAACTACTGTGGCACCAAGTTCTACAACTAATCCTCTTAAAGGTTTAACAGGTTCAGGTACTTGGACGGTTAAGGATGGTAAAGTACAACTTATGGATAGTACAGGAAAAGTTGTTGCGGCACTTGGAATGTAATGTGTAATTCAATTATTGAAACCCTACCTTAATCGGTGGGGTTTTTTGTTTTACCCAACTATATATTATAATGGGACAACATACATTTTTTATCACAGTAATTGTAATTGGTATTTTCTCTTTGGGTTACTACTTAGGGAATAGTGACCAAAGGAGGAAGTAAATTAATCCCCATCTTTAGAGGTGGGGTTTTTTATAATATGTAAAGTGAAAGTATTCTAATCTGTAAAGTATTTATTCATATGACAGATTCTCACATTATACCACATCTTACCAAGTTATTAAAGAACTTAATCTTCAAGAATTTTGATTTGGAATTTAACATTACAGTTAAGGAAAAATACTATACGGAGATGTATGTTTTAACTATTACTCTTGACCCTGAGGTTATGTGTATGTCGGGGGATGATTATAATCCTGAGTCCACACAATTCTTATATGATTTGGATGATAATATTTTTAGAGTATTACCTTATGTTGGTTTGGATGATTCAAACCTTATGATAAAGTTTGAGTATATAAATGAACAGGAGTTTTCCAATAAACTTGTTGGTATGGTTAATGGGATTCTTCCCAAGATATACAATAGGATTGATGACCTACCCAAGTTAATGAATTTGGAAACAAGTCAACGTGGGAATATGGCCGAGTTTAGGATTGGGTTCCAATTTGAAGAAAGACCGAATATGGGGCAGATAAATAAGTTGTATGATAACATCCACAATTTGTTGCCGACGTTCGAAGATGTCTATATGGACTTCGGTCTTTTCTAAAACACGACCCCCTCTTTTAATTCATAGTCAAATACTGAAAAAAAATTTTCAGAAAAATTTTGATAAATCTCAACGTGTTTCTTATACTTAATAAAAAATAACGACTTTAAAAATGATTGAAGACATTAAAGGATATTCAACAAGACACAAGGCCAAAGAATGGCCACCAAAAAATGAAGAAATGGATGAGTTCATCCAAGAGAGTCAGGAGCAAAGATTGGAGGGTAAGGTCTTTGAATTGGAATCTCAACTAATAGAACATCGTGATAAGGAACGTATATATCAGGATATACTTACTGACATTAATAATTCCCTCATTGATTTATTCAAGAGAGAGGAAGAGAATAACCGATTTAATTTTGGGGAGGTTACGGATTATCGTCAGTGTATGGTTGGAATGAAAGAATACTTGGATAATATTAAGAGTGTGTATAAAGGAAAAATAAAATTTTAGAATATGAAAAAGATTAGAGAAGAAGTTGAGATTAAAGGTTCGGGTCGAGTTACGGACTTGGTTGACGATATGATTAAACAAGCCTATAACATTACCGATGATGAGTATGACTACATCGCGGGGGAAACCTCCGATGAGGATTTGCAGGTTTTCTTGGATGGACTTGGGGATTTTAAAACCCCACCAACATTCGGTGAAAAACGTAGAGCGTTAGAAGTTCGAAATAAGTACATTAAAATGTTTAATGAAAAGAGTGGACCTGTTTTTCAGGGGAACCCTAACTTATGTGCCTGTCACCCCGATAACGGTGGGGACGGAACCTGTCAGTGTGATTAATTAATTCCCTCACTTTTTAGTGGGGGTTTTTTTTTGGTTATCCGATATTTATCTCTAAAAGATATACTATGTTTTCAGAAGGTGGAGTTTATGTAATGATAATGGGAATCCTATTAGGATTAGGAGTAATAGGCGGTTCGGTTTATTATATTAATAAACTGTTTGCTAATAACACTCAGGAAATCTTGGTTCGTTTTATCTTATTGATATTCACCTCGTTGGTTGCTCTATTCATTGTAGATAAGGTAATTGCTTGGCAGGTTAAATTACTTAGTGATGAACAGAACTCTCAGTTATTTGATTTGATTAAAACATTGGTCCTTATGATTTTCTCTTATTACTTCGGAACGAAGGAAGGTGTTGAAACTAACGGAGACCAAAACAAAAAAGATGATAAGTAATCTTGGAGAATAATTTCATACTTTAACTCGTATGCCAGAAACCGTTCACCGACTTCGTCGGAGTTTTTCGGTCTCCCCCCTACCCCCCGATTTTTCCGACCGTCCGAACCCCTTCGGGTTTTACTATTGACTATTAATTGTCTATAATAAAATAATTTATAGTTTACAGTAAACTGTCTACTGTAAACATCTTAAACAAGGTGACCTAATATTTATAACTTATGGAATGGTACTCTGAAAAAGTAATGAACGAATATAATATCATTAACAAAGTTGTTGGTGATATGCTTAAGGAGAAATATCCTAACCTCGCCTATTTTGAAATTGGTAAGGAAACCTTTAATGAACTTTTTAATCCTGAGATACAAACTTATTTACCTAAGTTGGATATAACTATGTGTATTGATTTTTCAGTAATGACTGATTCTAGTGTTGGAGTATTTGCAATTAAATATCTTAACAACATATTTGGTATGGTTGTAACCGATTCAAATATTGTATCAGGTTTGGGGATATACACTGATAATTTCTATCTAAATAAAACTCAATACTGTAAAGGTGTTGTACCATATACCGTAGAATAATGAAATATATTATAACCGAATCTAAAATGGATAGTACAATCCATACTTATCTAACTAATTCTGTTCACCCTGATTATAATTGGGGACCAGAGTTACACAACTTCTATAAAAAAGATGTGAAAGAACACGGGGGATATGGTTTTGAGATTGATGATGTGGTGGCTTATTCATATTACAATAACAATGAGAGTAATAAAATATTGGTTATTGAAGAATGGTTAGTAGATAAACTATCAACTTTGTTTGGGAATTTTTGGCAACCCGTATTTAAAAAATGGTTTGAAGAAAATTCTGGACTTAAAGTTGAAGAAATGATTGAAGGAGAAGAATGAAAAAAATATTATTAAAAGAGGAGACTGTATACACAAATGAATTCAAACGAAGAGTTAATTGGTTCAGAGATTTCATTATAAACTGTTTTGTGATGGAATATCCTTGTGATTATGAAAATTTTACCCATTTTATGATGGGAATTCGTAGTGAAATTGAAGGTGCGGTTGGTGAAGGTGAAGGATATGACGGAAAACCTGTATCGGAATGGTTAACTTATGATGAAGGGGTTAGATATATTGAGGAATTTATGGTTGATGAGTTGAAAGAATACTTTGTTTCAAAATGTCGTGAAGAATACTAAAATAGAAGATATTTATTAATAAATTAAAAATTTAAACTTAAAAAATTATGTCAAGAATAGTAAGATTATCTGAATCGAATTTAAACAAATTCATCAAAAAAGTAGTTAAAGAACAAATTGCTATGGGGTCTGACGAGAATATGTCAACTTCAAAATCATCTCAAGGTTGTCAAAAACAAACAACAAGACCTTCTTGTTCTTCATTTGAATTAGCAAAAACTATCGGTGGTAAAATGATACCGTTAGAAGGTGGAGTATTTATGATGGTTACGGACGAAAGTGGATGTCCAAAACTTTGTAAAGTAGAAAAAGAAATTTATAAATTAGTATAATATGTCAATCACTAAAGAAATTAACGAAATGATATACCTTTTTGGTCACAAAAGGGGTGTTATTATTTCTGAACAAGTCCAACCTAAATCAGGTTTGGGTGACATTTACTACCAAAGATGTGAAGGTGGCGACGCAATTATCGACCCTGAAAGTTATATTGTCTCAGATGTTAAAACTAAAGACGGTAAAACAATCATTAAATTCATTAAAACACCTAGAGTAGGTAAAGATGTGTTTAATAACGGTGAAAGCGATAGTATTGGAACTTGTTTGGGTGGTGATGAACCACTGATTGATAGATGTTGGAGTGTTGGTGACGCTGGAGGAAGCAAGATAATTGCTTGGATGGAAGTAGATTGTTCTACAGGTGAAGATAAGTATTAAAAAATTTTGGTAATTGGATAAAATTTTCTATATTTGTAGAAAATAAACCAAAATAAACCAAAATGAAACAAGTCTTTTTATCTTTAGTACTGATTTTAACATCAGTTTCCGTATTTTCTCAAGAAACTATTAAAGTAACACCAACTAAACTTGAGGTTACTAGTTACGACGAGAAGTCCCCATTTAATTATAGTAAAGAAGTTGACAGTTCTTTTTTGATTACTATCAGTGATACTAATGTTGTTTTGACGACAGAGTATCCTAAAGTATCCAAAGTAGAGTACAAAATCACCGAAACTATCTATTTTGATGAGAATATTAGAGTTTTACGTTGTAAAACCTCATCAGGAAGAGAATTAATCACCTCATATAGTGACGCAAGAGAAGAATATAACTGTGTTTGGGTAGTAATTGATTTTATCGACGCCGAATATAAGTACAAATGTAATAAAAATTAAAATCACTAACCCTCAACTTGTTTGGGGGTTTTTTATTTTATATATTTGTATATGTCAGATTTGAAACTCATCGTTCATTTTAACATTTTAAAACACCTAAGTATTTATTAGTAATGAAACGACTAATAAAACTTAACGAAACCGAACTTAAAAAACTAATCATTATGATTTCGGAAAATATTGACCTTAGTGACTACAAGGATGAAGATTTCCTTGAAGTATTTATTAATCATTTCAGACCTTGGATAAAATCAAAACACGGTGATGAAGTTGGAGAATATCCGATGTCATTATTAGTTGCAAAATATTTTGAAAAATTTGCAAAAGATTTGGGAATTAACGACCGATTTTATGGTACTCGTACATCAAATTTAGTAAATGTAGGACGAGAAATTGTAAGGGCGGGTAAACATACACTTAAAAGTCTTAAATCTGAGGTTAAATTTACCGAGAGATATGGAACGGCTTTAGATATGTTTGTAAAACAACTTGAATTACCTGATTTTATCAGTATAGATTTTACAGAAGACACTCCATTTAAGGTTTGGGGTCAAGTTAAAGTCGACTACTCTAAATTAGTTAGAAGTGAGGGTAAGGTTGAAATTGGAGGTACTCACCAAATTAGAAGAAATCTTGAAAATTATATTACAAGTTTTATGGGAATTGAGTTTGGTAACTCAACTCACGGAAATCTTGACTTCAATATATCAGGGAGTATTGATTATGTTGGAGTCGATGAATGGATTAAACAAGTTTTAAACAAACAAATCAAGAAAAAAATTAAGGAATTACCTGACGCAAAAAGGGTCTTACACGCAATAAGATATAGTGTTGACAATTCAGGTTTTTATTCGACAATGAAGTTGGTGTTTACATCATACACTCGTTGGGAAGTTCAAAATGCGTTCAAGGGAAAAGTTAGAGAATTACTTAGAGAGATGGGATACAATGATGAGGTGATTAGAGTAGAGAATTAAAATATTTTATTATTATAATAACTATTTATAAAGACTAAAACTTAACTAACCTTAAAACAAAGATATAATATGACTCAAGAGCAAAAAGCCCAAATGTACGGAAACCTATTAAATGAACATAGAAGAATTTCCAATAAAATTTCAGATGTTAAATCTGAAAATTTTGAATTAAACCCTGAACAATCAAAGAAAGTTAGAGAATTAGAAGCTCAACAAGTTTCTTTGATGGAAAAAATTAAAACATTATTCCAATAATAAAAAATCCCCTTCGTTAGTTGGGGATTTTTGTTTAGTAGTACATTTGTATTCTAATCTCAGTTTCACCGTTATATCGGTCAATAAACACCATAAATTGAGGTTTTTCAAGAGTATTGATACCATCATAGATAATAGAACCTGAATTTAAACCTGAAGTTGTTTTTACAACAACTTTTGTATGATAAAAATCAGGATTTGTAAGATTATCGTAAACACTTTTTTGAATCCAAATAATAGAATCTTTATTAACCCCACACTCGGAAATACAATCAAACAACATCTGTTTTTCTTGAGTATCTAACATTTCAAAAACTTGGGGAGTTAATCCTCCAGCATATCGTAGACTATTACTAGTTTGATTATAAAATACTTGAGAGAATAATGTTACAGATAACAAACTCATAAATACGATTAAAAATATTTTCTTCATTTTTCTATGTTTTAAGGATATAATACAAAAATACGACCTTTTTTCTAAAAAACCAAATATTTATTGAGATAAAATTATAGTGAATGACAAAAATAATAAGATTAACAGAATCCGATTTAGCTAATATCGTAAGAAGAGTTATTAGAGAACAATCAACACCAACATATGATTATATCTTCATAAGAGGGGACGGTTATTCCGAAGATACATTTGCTAATAAATTATATTTTGTATCCAATGGGGATACTTTCGATGTTTGGGCAGAACAAAGAGATAGTGCAAACCCTCTTGGAAGGGTGGTAAACACTAATATGAAATTACCTAAACAATCTGAATTAGGGGTTGTTTATGCTGAAAGTAGCCAACTATGGAAAAGTAATGACGTTGCTAAAGTTGGTAATAGTATTGCTAAATTAATTACCCCGACAATGGATAGAGGTAATTGGGTTTTCTTTGTGGACAATAAAGGAGTTCCTACTAAAGGTAGATTAGTTTTATCAGGTGAAATGCCAGTTAAAGGAATTTTAGACAAAGAAGGAACTGAAGTTAAACTTAAAGACCAAGCAATGATTACAATCGATAATTATGTTGTAACAACAAAACCGTCAAGAAAAGATGAATATGGAAAAGGGTTTACTATATCGTTAGAGGAAACAGAACAGGCTGATAAAAAAGTATAATCCATTTATTTAGATAATCTTTTATTTATATTTCGATTATGGAACAACCGTTAGTCGAACAAATTATAAAATCTCTATATCCTGAGTTGGAAGTAGAGATTTATTCGTTTGAGGTGTTACACAGACAACAACTGAATGAATTACAAGAATGGGTACCTGATTCTCCCGCATATTTTGTCGGGGTTAACATTAAAGAATACCCAGCCCCCGTTTTGAATATGTCCGATGTAGTTAGTTTATATACGGGACGCGAATTTAATATCTTTAGAGGGTAGAATTTTAAAAAAAACGGATATTTATAACTAGTTCTAGTTTATCATACTAGATTTAAAATATTATTTAAATGAAATTATTAAGAGTATTAACTAAAGGAATTATACTAGAAGTTTCTGAAAAACTTAAGAAACAACTTCTTGCAAAATTTAAACCAACTACTGAAGATAGTGATGAAACTATTTTAAGTAATATTGATATGTTCGATAGGTATAAAGGTGGATTACCTGCAGACCAAAGAGACATTATGAAATACTCTTATCAGGATTTAAGAAATGTTGTACAAAGTAAAGAAACTGCAAAAGGGTTGGACGATATCTTCACAGAATTTAAGAAGAAAGAAAAAGGGATTGAAAATAATAATCTTAAAAGATATATTAAAAAATATTTAGAAATTCAATCAGTACTACCTAAAGACAAACAAAACATTTTAAAATTTAGTTTTTTAAATTTAGTTAAATTAGTTGACGATTTATATCCAAGATTGTTACCTAAAAAAATGTACGATAAATTCACAAAAGAGAACCCTAATTTAACTCAAGACCAAATATTATTTTATCTTGATTCTTATGGGGAAAATTTCGACCAAATTCCTTTTAATGTGAAAGGTATTGACAAGATGACTTTTAGTGAATTAGAACACCTCTTAGACGGTTTACAAGGTAAAAAAGGAGTATCTGATGGTAGTAAAGAAGAGTTAGGTAATATAGATTTAAAATATGATGAAAATAATTTAAAAATATTCGCACCAACAACCAAAGACCAATGTATTAGATTGAGAAATGGTAGAGGATGGTGTACAAGTCGTGAAGGTAGTGGAAATATGTATTACAATTACAGATTAGGTCACGAAAGAACACTTTATTATGTTATTGATGAAGATAAGGACTTTGATGATGTAAACTTTGCAACGGTTATTCTTGTTGACCCTAACGGAAGAAAGTCAATGGCAGATAAATCAAATTCAGGTAAATACGGAGGCAGTACAAACCTTCCTTGGAGTGAAATCTCTTCTAAAGTACCAAAATTAAAGGATTTAGAGTCTATTTTTGAGCCAAAACCACTAACACAAGAAGAAAGAACGTTAATTAATACAGTTAAAAGTGCAAGAGTTGGAGACAACCCTATGGAAAGTTTTAAAACTCCTCAGGAAGTTGAGATGTGGTTAGAATATAACAGTCCAAGATTAAGTGATGTTCAATATTCTAATATCACACCTGAACTTAAAAAGAAATATATTGCTTTAGGTATGGATTTAAGTTCTAATATGATTAAATCTTCAGAACCTGAAGTTTTAAGATATTACATTTCTAAAAAAATAGACAGGATTAAATCAACAAGTGTTAACAATCTTAGTAAAGAAGATATTGCGTTACTTAACACTCCAATATTAAAAAAGACTAAAGAAGAATTTAAACCAAAATTTGCTAAAGATTTGGTTACAGGTGGAGGTAATAAAGTAGAAATTGAATACCCTAATGGTAATGCTTCTAAATTTGTTGCATTATACGGATTTGAAGAATTATTTGATAACTTACCAGACACTATTACTAATTTCTTATTTAATAATAAATCAACCGATGACTTTAATTTATCATTACCAAAATCAATCTCAAGGTTTAAAAACTTAGAAGCGTTATTATTAATGAAATGTGTTAGTTCTATTCCTGAAGAAGTTGGGGAATTAGAAAACCTTTCTTTCTTAGCATTACCTGATAACCCTAGTTTAAAATCAATACCCGCATCTGTAATGAGTCTTCCTACATTGATGTTTATTAATTTAAAAGGTTCTAATCCTAAGTTACCTGAAGGTTTTGATGAGAGATTTAATAATGAAGGTACAGGATTTTATACTAAGAAATTTAAATAACGTCTAAAGTATTAACTAAGGTAAGTTCTTCGTTATACCCCATATATTTCCAACCCTCATTAACCAACATATTTAAACCTGTTGGAAAAATGTCGACAGAGTCGTCTATATTAGTTGCAATAACTTTAGTATGGATGACTATTTTTTTGTTATTTGTTGAATAAATCACTGACTCAATCATAACTTTACTACCCGCACCAAACATTAGTTCTAGGTCCTCTTTTTGAATTACGTTAATTAAATGTTCAAGCATTCTTTTCATCTCTATAATTATAATTATATTTACTAATAAAGTGTATTTATAGTTATGAGATTAATAATCACAGAAGAAGAGAAAGACGATATAATTAACAAGTATAAAGATAATACTGATAATAAGTTATTGGTACACCTTAAACGACATTTTCCCGTACGTCAAACTAAAATAGATTCTTTTCCAAAACCATTTAGATTTATTCAGATTGATGATAAGAGTAGGAATTTGGATGACAATAAAAAATATTTGGTGAATCGAATTTTTAACGAGGTTGAAGACGAATTTACAGGTATGGATAAAAACATAATGAGAAGAACGATTAAATACTATATTGACGTTAATCGATTTGAATAAACCGTAATATTTATAATTAATAATTTAAATATGGACAAAACAAAAATAATAAGAAAAGTTTTACTTGAACAAGATAAACCTACTGCTGAAGTTGGTAATTATCCTAATTGGGCTGGAGTTGCCGATATCGTACCCTCTTTTGGAGGACAACCTATAACAAATATTGACTACAATGAAACTAATAAGTTTAATGCCAAAGATGGAGACTTCACGGAAGCCTGTACAAAATTTATGGAAAAACCTGGAAGTAAATACCCAAGTTTAGAATCGTGTGTCGCGGCTCAACTCGCAGCGTTAAGTGCCCAAAAAGAAATAGGGGGAGTTCGAGGATTTGAATGGAATGGTAAAAAATATAGTGCGTGTATTAAACGAGACAATGGACAACAGATTTTTAGTTTTTCAGGTTATTACGCGTCATTCGATGAGAAACGAAATTGTTATGCTCCTGAATGGTACTACACGACAAAAGTTAACAAAGATAAAACAGGAGACAAAGGAGGAGCTGCTGGCTCTGATAAGTTAATACAAATAACAGGACCTGATTACAAATAAAAAAAAATATGAAAAATAGTTTAGCATTAGTAATAACGGAAGAAGATAGAAAATATATTAGAGGAATTTACAAATCTAATATTAATGAACAAATATTTACCGCTCCACCTGAGTTAGATACTGTGGAAAAAATAAAAGCGTTTCAAGAATATATGAACTCTGAAGACCCAACTTGGTATGAAGGAGGAACTTTACCAGCCGCGGATATGGGTACATATGGACAATCCACCGATGGTGTTTGGGGGACACATAAAGACGCTTATCTAATTAGATTAAATGCTAATAACAACGCTAATAGTGGTGGTGTTCAAAAAGTTGAAGATGGGTGGTATTATGTAGATAGTAATGGGGCTCAACAAGGTCCTGTTAAACTTTCAGACTTAAGTGGTAAAATAACTAACGACACATATTTGTTTAATGGTAAATTAACTTCAAATTGGGCTAAAGCAGGTGACGCGGGAATGAGAGCTCAGGTAGGAAATTTAATTGGCCCACCAGCATTTAAAAAACCTGAAGATAAAAAATCTGATGCTGATGAGATGTTAAAGAGTAATCGAAGTATAGATAGAGTAAACTACCAACAAGTTTCAACTATTGCGGCACCAGTTGTTAAAACAACTACCACAACAAAACTTTCGGCACCTGTAGATAATTCGACAACGACAACGACAACAATACAGTAATTAATATTGACGAATCAAATTTAATTTAATATACTTAAAATAAAAAATTATGATATATCTAAATGTAATTCTAACGATTCTTTGTCTAATCTTACTGTCTTTTTTGGTAGGATTTATATTTCTTTTTAAAAAATATGGTAAAAAACTATCAAATTTAGGTCAAGTTCCTAAAATTGGTGACCCAAAACAAATGGAAGAATCTATGAAAATGATTGGTAAATTAATGAAAAATTTTCCAAAATAACAAAAAACCCCTTTTTTAAGGGGTTTTTTTATGAAATATCACTAGATTCTATTAGTGTATAAGTAAAACTATTACCGTGAATATCTTTAGCTTTTTTACATATTAACATAAAAGAGTTAAAATCTTTAACGTTTGCAAATACTTGACACCCCTCGGACCAATTCTCAACATAAGTTGAAGTTCCCGTTGAAGAACTTCGGTGAATGTTAATTCCAAAAACACCTTCTTGAATTGCATTTTCATCGTACTGCATATCTTTATCTTTATCTCGATAAACTTTAACATTTTTTGATTGTCTTAGTGCTTCGTACTTACCTTGATGTAATCCAATAGTGTGAGAACCTCGATATTGACCCTCAACCAATCTTGCAACTCCATTTGAGTTATGGTATTCTAACATTGCTTTCTTACCTGGGTCGGTAGTTATTTTCCACTGATTGAATTTCCATTCTCCATTCTCTTTATAAGATACTGTCATAGTATCGTCAAATAGATTTGTAACTTTATCACCTGTCGATGAATTTCTAACTCCAACAATGTTAACGTCAAAATCTTTAGCCCCTTCAAACCAAACATAACCTTTTGATTTTACGGCCTTTTCAATTTGTTCTTTTGTATAATTCATAATGTTTTATTAATAAATATGAATTATAATTAAAAAACCCCCACTATATAGTGAGGGTCTGAAACCTTGTTGTAATTTATTTTAGAATTTTGTTCCGCACTGAGGACAGAACTTATGGGAATCTTTTTTTCTTTTTGTTCCACATTCAGTACAGAATACTTTTAAGTCTGACGCCTCAAATGGTTTAACAGATTCGGGAAGTATTTTCCATTTAGAAATTGATACCGTGTAACTATTGAAATCTTTATTTACGGTTTTAAATGATTGGTCACTCTTACCGCCCTTCTCAACTCTACCTGTTTCTGTTGATTTTGATTTTTTTAATAATCTTGATGTAGAACTTCGTAAGTTTGGACCTGCAAAAGTATTACTATGACTATTTGACGAATTAAACCCAACACTTGCGGTATACGTAGATACGGTATTATGAGACCCTGTAGTTGTAAAAGTGTTTACATAGTAAGGGTTTGGATTTGTTGATGGGTAATTAATTAAAGGGTTAACCAACGGGTAATTAACCAAGAAGGGTTGTTGGTAGGTTGGTTTAATATACTCCTCGTAGAATTCTATTTCCACATTACCATTATTGGCAATTGCGGTTAAGACATCATTAGAAGTTGAGTCAACTTCATATGTCTCGAATTTAAATTTTTTAGCGTCATCTAAAAATCTTTCAAGATAAATTCTTTGTCCAGGTCTAAGAACAATTCCTCCTCCTGAAATATAATTTCCGTCAATTTTAATTTTAGATAAAACAGTTGATTGTGATGGGTTGAATAATTCTAGTTCGAATTCTGACCCGTTTTTAAGATAGACGTTATGTCCAAATTGTTTAAGACGTAATTTGTCTTTTGTGATGAACGCGCAAGGCGTTGCGGTTTTTGTTTGATAATACATTTTTCCTTATTTTATTTTTTATGTTTATTGAACCCCACTTCGTTGGTAGTTAACCAACTCAAATGTCTCTTGGACACGTGGACCTCATCAACAAGGTTTCGAATATAAATATACTATGGTTATATTTATTGTAAACAACTTTTAAGAAGTTCTCGAAAGAGATAAATTTTTAGATACCAATATATGAAAGGTGACAGTTATAGGAAGGAAAAACATAAAGAGAAAATTAGCGGTGGTATGTCTAATACTGGCCACGTTCTTCAATCCACTAGGGTTCGACGCTCTGTTTGCCCTAACGATGAAATTGACAGGGTCTTATTGGACTACGGATTTAATTTTCTATTGCCTTTCGGCGTTGTTCTTTGGATTATATTTTTGGTTGTCACCAACATCTAAAAGAGGGTATTATAACCTAAAGAGAAAGTTAAAGAGTTTTACAAAATAAGGATTGTAATTTTATTAAAGATTCGGTAACGGGTTCTTTCCCATTACTTTTATCTAACAATTTATAAACCACCTCATCTTTCACAAGATTATCTTGGTCGTCTAATAATGACCCTAATTTCCAAGGTACTCGTTTACCGTTGATTTCTTCAATCATCACCATATAGTAAGAGTATTCGGGAAATAAACCTACAGGAGTTGTTACTGTATATAACTGGCCATCATCACAAAATTCTCCTACCCATCTACCTATTGTCATTAACTCATCCTCATTCAAATTTGGATAGTCAAGAATTAGATTCACGTTTAAATTAACGTGAGCCTCTTCATTACCAAGGCCATCTACATCATAATCTAATATGTAGAATTTGAAATTATGTGTTTTACCTCTATATCGAATGTCAAAATTCCCGTAAGAATTAGTATCAATAAAACTTTTTAATTCGTCATTTGTTTTAGATAGTTCACGTAATTTAGTAATACCTCCAAAATACTTCGCAGCATCAAAGATATTACCTTGTTTTTTTATAAAATCGACTATATTATTAGACATACCAATAAATATAATAATTTCTTGGTATTTATATAGTATGAAGGTTAAAATTAAACATAACAACAATATTAATCAGGAAGAGTCTACTTTGATTGATGAATTTTTTAAGTTTTTGAATGAGGAACTTCCGTTAAATAACGATATTATTGTTGATTTTAATAGTAGTAAGGACGAGAATATGACCACAGGTGTTAGATTAAAAAAACATCACATTAAAGTCCTAAAGGATGGTAGAATGTTTATAGACGTTCTAAGAACGTTAGCTCACGAATGGGCTCACGAGTACCAACATCAAAAAATGGGTTTAACCGATTCTATGAAAAAATTAAAAATAGGTGGTTGGGCTGAGAATCACGCAAACGCGGTTGCGGGTATTCTAATTAAGAAATTCGCTAAAAGCCATAAAGAAATTGAAGATAAACTATACGAATAACATTCGTGTACAAACAAGTATTTATAGATAACAATATATTATGAAAAAAATTATAAAATTAAACGAATCGGATTTACGAAGAATAGTCACTAGGGTGATAAAAGAACACGATGAGAATATTGGTCACACAGGTGAGTATTTTGCATTAGGTGGTTTTTATTTTTATGTTGATAATGGTAGAATGTGTTTGGCAGATAAATCAACAGGAGAATTAAATCCTAATATGTCGATAGAGTTTCCATCAACAAAAGAAATTTCTGCAGAATGGACTCAGAAAACTCAAGAAGTTGATGACGAGAACATTAAAGGTAAAGAATTGTCAGGTCTTAATTTTGATGAAAAAATGAAAAATGCAATCAATTACGGTAAATATATTTACGGTAAAAATGAAGCAATTGCCAATTTTGGTAGTATGTTACCAATTGTTTTCTTTTCTCAAAAATATATGGCACCAACACTTGGTGGGTTTGTGGTTGGAACTGAATTCCCTGAAGGGGTTGAAGGTAGAATTACCTCAGTAGATGCGAAACCAGGTAATAAGATTTTCTTCCAGCAATCGGCATTTAAACAAGGTAAAGAATATGGTATCAGATTAGAAGTTTCAATGCACGGACAACCGATATCGTTAAAAGATTTTGGAATTAACCAAAATATGATAAAACTACCTAAAACTTATAACATTGGTGAGTTTTTTGCGGAAAATAGCGACACACCTCACAACTTACACACTGCATCATTTGTTGATTCAATTAAAAAACATATTTCGGATGGAGGTAAAATTAATCGTCTTATGATTAACGCATCCACTTCAAAATTACCTGCGGGTCACATTGACAATGACACTACAAAACCAAAATGGTCTGATGTTACAGATTACAACGATTTGGTGATTGGGAATAATGACGATGGAACAGGTAACTTACAATTATGTAAAGCCAAAGCTCACAAAACGTACAATGAATTAAAGAACGCCATTCCTGAATTGAATAGCGCTCCTTACGTATTAAAAGCTGCGGGACCACTTGGTGAATATGTTCACGTAAAATTTGAATAAAACTTTTAAGTAATAGAAAAAGTTAAAGGATACGTACAAAATAACTATGACTTTGTAACACCCAATTCTTTAGCTTTTTCAACTGCAATATCTTTAGTCTTAAATCCTTTATCAATCAATTTTTTAGAATGATAAATATTATAAACTGTAGACCCCACTTCTTTTTTATCACCTCTACCTGGTTGTTTTCTTATTGAGTCTACGGCATAGACATCTAAATAACCAACTTTACAAATGTAACGACCTTTTGTTGAACCTTTTCCCATTTTTATTTTTTTTATTTTGATTAATACTTCTACAAATATACTAATTTATTTTTATTATATCCATTAAAATTATTTTTTTTACCAAAATTATCATCAATATAGTTAAAAACATTTTTTTTGATAAAATTTGGATAATTAAATAAATAATTCTATCTTTGTACCACAATGGTTGAGGTAGCTCAGTAGGTTAGAGCAATCGGAATTTCTTACGACGTGCCAGTGGTTCGATTCCACTCCCAGCCACAAAAAAGATTTGACAGTTTAAAAAAATGTTCTTATCTTTGAAGTATTGAACAGAGGGATTTTTTTTCAAGGGTTTTCATTCACTACACCCGCCGATTTTATCACACCTCTTTAAACTAAAAGATAAAACGAATGCAAAGTGATAAGGTTTACGGGTTGGAAATACCTTAACTACAACCTTGTTGTACACAAAAATAAGTTAAAAGTTGCCAGGGTTTTTACTCACTTTCGTCCTTAAATAAAAGTGGTGGATGTTCAACTCACACAGGTCCAAGGAGTCCTAAGTAAAAATTCTAACAAATTCCTGACGGGGAGTAAAAGGGGAGACGACGGTCTCCCTTTTTTTTTTAAATTTCTTAATTTACGATATATTTATAAGTAAATAGAAAATATGAAAAAAATTATTAATTGGGTCTCAGGACTATTTAAAGATGAGAATGGTTCTCCATCTTCTAAAAGATTTGTAGGAATTATATGCGCATTGACTTTATGTATTACTATGTACGTTAACAGTTACTCTCACGGTGATGTTAAACCCGCAGATTCTTTAGTGAACGCAGTTGCTTTATTGGCGTTTGGTTGTTTAGGTTTATCTTCTGCAGATAAATTTATTGCAATGAAAAAAGATGTCGCAAACGCAACAAAACAAGAAGAAGAAGTTAACTAAACTTTTTATTTCAAATATTTAAAAATCCCCTTTGATTCATTGGGGATTTTTTGTTATTATTGGGCTATGGAATTATTAAACACACACCCAATTAAAAAATCAGATTTAGGATTTCACGGAAATTTATTCGGAGGAAAATTGCTAGCTTGGATTGACGCCGCCGCCGCAGGGTATTCTATGCAACTTTGTGACTCACCAAGAATGGTAACAGTATCTATTGATAAATGTAATTTTGAAAAACCTGCAAAAGAAAGTCAGTTACTTAAAATTTATGGAAAACCCCAATCTGTTGGTCACACATCTGTAACTTTATATATGGAAGCTCGTGCACATAATGTGTACACAGGTAAACAAATTAATGTTTTAAGAACTAATATTAAATTTGTTCACATAGATGAAGAAGGAAACCCAATACCGATAGGAGAAAAGGGTAGAACTAAAATTTCTAAATTAATTGAGTCAAATAATTTGGAGGATAGTTAATTTTTTTGTAATTTGGCACTATGAACTCAAAATTAATGAAAATAGGATTAACAACTCTCGGGCTTAGCCTTGTAGGGTTAGTCGTTGGGCTATCGTTGGTAGTTCTAATGTCGTGTGTTTATATTGCAAAATGGATTTTTTTGAAGGTGTGGGGAATATTTTTTTAAAAGTAAAAGGGGATAGTAGCGAACTTCCCCTTTTTATTTGTTACCATCACTGATAACGGTCCTAAAAGTCCCCAATTTAATGGGGAGGCTTGTTTATTAATAAATAGTTTTTTATAATTGAATATTCAATTTAATGATAAGATGATAATACATATTTCTATCGATGAATTTGAGGAGGAATTTAGAACTCCTTGGAAATCAGGGTTAATTAAATCTCCAGCAATTGACTATGCTACAAACGCCATTCACGGTTGGTTTGAAGGAGAGGACTCAGTTATTTTTAGATTTAAAGATTATGGATTTATAAATGATAATCGGTTTAATACATACAATCTTTCTGTAGGTTCTGCAGGAATTACAATACAAATAATAAAAACAAGATAAATTATAATGAATATGTCTAAAATTGATGAATTAAAAAAACAAAATCCTTTATTTGGGATTAACCTTATCGACCTTATAAATAATTTAGTAAGTAAACCAAAATACACTGAGATGATGGTTAATTTAATTAAAAATAAATTCGATTCTCAAGAATCTTACACTAACGATATTCGTAATGAATTAATACGTGAATATAAAATGAATGAGGACAAAGTTAATAATATGCCGTTTTTTGAAGTACTAAATTATCATAGGATTATTAGTGACTTTATTGGATATAGTAATTACACAACGTTAACCAAATTCATCGAGATGAATGAGAGAAAATTAATTGAAAACTCAGATTTAACGTCTTATAAAACATTTCAAGAGGTAGAATTACAAATGTCTTTGGCGGACTTAAAATTAGTTGACAAAGAAATGGAAAAACAAATTGAGAAGTTGTTTGAAAATGATGAATGGTTGGTTTTGAAACCTTTATCATATTTATCTTCTAAAAAATACGGAGCATCGACTAAATGGTGTACCTCATCTGATAGAGAACCTGATTATTTTTACAAATATGTTAAAAGAGGTCTTTTAATTTATGTAATAAATAAAAAAACAGGAGATAAAGTTGCTGGATTCAAAAATATTGATTCTTCATACGAAAGAGAAACGTCTTTTTGGAATATTACCGACCAAAGAGTCGATTCATTAGAGACAGGATTACCTAATCATATTATGGATATCTTTAAAGACCAATTCCATAACGCTAAAGTAACCAATTGGGACAGTTTAACTGATGAGGAGAGAAATAGACAAATATTGTGGTTGGAGAATGAATATTATGGACAAAAAAAGTCCTCAGATAGATTGATGCCAAGAGCTGCGGGGATGAGGAATGAAGCCCCTATAAGAATGTTAGAAAATATTCAGGTCGATTTGGATGCAGCAATAAATGAAGTAATGACAGAGGAATATATGGGGTATGATACGGAAATGGAAGGGCCAATGAGTGAAATGATGATTGAGGAATCAATGGAGAGACCCGAGACAAATCGACTTCATAGTATTATTGAAGATTTGATTGATAGACAAGGAGGAAGGGTTGTGCAAATGTACCCTGACGAAGGACCGACACAAGCAGGATAAATAAAAAACCCCCAATTAAGGGGGTTTTTATATTTTTACCAAGTTCTACACGCCCAATAACGTGGTTTCCATTTTGGACCTGGATTATCACAATTCATTCTAGCTCTAAAACTTTTTCTTCTTTCAGGATTGTTCTTTTTGATAACCATTCTCTTACCGTGAGCGGACTTACCACCAAACCCAAAATTAACTTTAACAACATTTCCTTTATCGTTTTTAGCGTACACTTTAAATTTCTTAATGTCGCCCTGCATTATCTTACCTAACTGAACTTTTCTACCTTTATATTCAGATTCGGTTATTGTGGTAACCTCAACTGAACCAAATTCATCCTCATAAATTATAGTATTATGATTAATCTCTTCACGTAAAACTTGTTTTATTAAACTTTTTAAATCCATTCTTGTTGTTTTAAAATAAATACTTCAAAATGTTGATTTAACCATTTTAAAGATGTACCTTTGACACTTAAATAAGATAATATTATGGATAAAAAATTATATATTGTAAGAGGATTGCCAGGTAGTGGTAAATCCACATTTGCAAAAAGTTTAGTTGGTGAAGACTTTTTAGTTTGCGAGGCGGATAAATATTTTATCGATAAAGAAACAGGGGAATATAAATTTGATGTTTCTGAAATTAAAAACGCTCATAGATTTTGTCAAGATAAGGTTGAAACTTATATGAAAGATTCATTAGTGAATGACCATTTTTATAGAGAAATTGCTGTTTCTAATACATTCACACAAGAGTGGGAGATGGATACCTACTTCAAATTAGCGGAAAAATATGGTTATACTGTTTTTACTGTTATTGTTGAAAATAGACACGGTGGAAAAAATGTTCACGGGGTTCCTGATGATAAATTAGAAATTATGAAAAATAGATTTGAAATAAAATTATGATACGATTTTTAAAAACATTAATTAGTATATTACTAGTTATCGCAAGATGTTACATAATTTACCAAGTAATTAAAGGACTTGCACTTAGTAAGCAATACCCCGACTATCCGTTAATGGACCTACAATGGTATGTTTACGCATTGATATTGGATTTATACATTGTCAAAATGATTGATAATTCAAATTCCCAAGATATTTATTCTAAAAAAGAGTAAGTATGAAAAATGACAATAAAAAAATATTAGAAGAGATTAAACGATTTAAACAATTATCAAATATCCAAGAATCCTCAGTTAACGAAGATTTATTTGATGATTTAAAATCGTTAGGGTCTGCGGGTATTGAAGCATTTAAAAATAGTGATTTTGTTAAAACAATTAAATCAGTGGTTTCAGGTGATGAAAAATCACCAGTAAAAGATATGGGGATAATTCAAAAAATTAAAGATATGTTTAAAGGAGAAACTTCAGATGAAGATATTGAAGACTTTGAACTTGGTCATATTAGCGAAAAGGGCCAAAAATTATTAGATAATCCATTATTTCAAAAAAAGTTAGATGAAATCTCTAACAAAATTCATATTGATAAAAAATACATTATTAAATTAATGAAACACGAATCAGGATTAGACCCAACAATTACTAATAGTATTGGTTGTGTTGGTTTAATACAATTCTGTCCAGGTGGAGGGTCAACTAAAATTGTAAATGGAGTCCCTCATTCTTTAGAAGACCTTAGAAATGATTTAGGACTTCAAATGGATGCTATTAGAGACTTTTGGGTTAGAGGATATAATAATGGTAAAATTAAATCTCCTGAAGATTTATATATCTATAATTTCTTTCCCGTGGCGGCAGGAAAATCTGACGATTTTGTATTACAAAGTAGTGGGTTATCCGCAAAAAGAGTTGCGGACGCGAATCCTGTATTTAATAGAGTTTTAGGTAAAGATAGAAGCACTCCTTTAACAGTTGGAGGACTTAAGAGTTACTATCAACAAACAGGAATGGTTTAATTTTAAGGTTTTAGGACAGTAAGAGCTTCTGGATAATTTCTATCGAGTAAATCATTATTCTTATTGTCATAAGGTATATTCTGTAAAACATATCTAATAGCATTTAATCCTGAAATTTTCTTATCAAGAGCATCTAAAATAACCCAAGGATGGTTTAACGTTGATGTTTTGTCAAACAATTTTTCTTTGAATTCGGTAAATCTATCCCACAAATCTTGCATTCTTGAATCATTAGGGGAATATTTCCAATATTTTAAAGGCGACTTTTGTCTCATTTCAAACCTTTTTGCTTGAGTTTCTTTATCTATTGAAAACCAAAGTTTAAATAAAAAATCTCCATCTTTAACCAAAGAATTTTCAAAATCCTCAACACCATCCATAAATTCTTGATACTCTTCATCGGAACCATAACCCATAACAGGTTCAACTAATCCCCTATTGTACCAACTTCTATCAAATAGATTTATTTTACCTGGTTCGATTTGAGATTCATACCTATGCCACCAATTTTTTCTTTCATCAGTGGTTGGTATTCCCATTGCAATAACTTTAAACCCTTTTGGATTCATATTCTCAGTGAATTTTAAAATTGTTGCCCCCTTACCCGCACTATCTCTTCCTTCAAAAACAATAATAACTGTCTTATTATTTTTCATTAACCACTCCTCTAACTTTAAAAGTTCAACTTGTAATCCGTATAATTCTCTTCTAAAAACTTTTTTAGGTACTATTGAAGATTCTTCAGGGTCAAAAGAGTAGTCATCATTTTCAGGTTCAACGTTATACGTACCTCTTTCTCTTGTGTTTAAGGAATCAATTATTTTTTTAAAATATGCGTCCGCATTTTTTTTCTTATTACCCTTAAGTAATAGTATTTTTTTTAATCCTCGTTCCATTAAATCGTAATCGATTATTTTATCGTTGCTAATATTAATAATGGACTCAAGATTCTTTTGAATTGAAGGTGTCATCATCGCATTAAAAGTTAACAAATCTTTGATTTTTTTAATATAATCTTCACTTTTACCTTCAATAATTAATGGAGTAATAATACCTCTAATTTTATAAATTTCTTTTAACAATTTGTCCATACTATTAAATATTTGAAAATATGAGTTTAAACGTTTTTTTGGTTAATTACTATATTTTTCGTATCTTTGTAATATGAATAACGATAAGACCAATATTATTACTAGAGAGAAATCGATAGAAATCGCCAAGGTAACCTTTGATTGGTGTTTATCTAAATTTGGAAATCCTTTAAAAACTCTTGAGCCTAAACTTAATGTGTCATTTGACCGTAGGGTTAAAAACTATTATGGTAATTATAGTGACAGGGTAGTAAGTGTCTTTCCAATTGTTTGTGGAGACGAAAAAACTATTATATTAACTGTTCTTCACGAATTTAGACATTTTCTACAAATGCCTAAGATTCATAATATGTCTCAATACTATAAACTTTTTGAGAAATACAATTACGAAAATCATCCTTTAGAAATTGACGCCATTAAATTCCAAAAGGAACATTACTCAGCTTGTCGTAGAACTTTGAAGAGGAAAGGGGTGATATAATAGATTATCTTGTTTTTGAAATATTTATAATAAAATAAATTATTTTAAAACGATAAAACAATGTTACTAAAGAACGGCTCAACGGGAGATGATGTAAAAAAATTACAAATAAAATTAGGATTAACTCCTGATGGTAGTTTCGGACCTAATACCGAAACAAAGGTTAAAGAATGGCAAACCGCAAATGGGTTAAAACCTGACGGTATTGTTGGAGACGGAACTTGGGGAAAAATGTTCTCAGGAGAAGTTATTAAAGAAGACGTGGTAACCCCAACAGGAGGACCATTTAAATTAGAAAAATTAAAAGGTCACGTTCCTGATTCAGTGATTGCTCAAATTCCTGAAACCGCAAAAAAATTCAACATTACTAACTCATTAAGATTGGCTCACTTCTTATCACAATGTGGTCACGAAAGTGGTGGATTTAAAGCGGTTAGTGAAAATGTTAACTATTCTGCTAACGGACTTAAAAAAATATTTGGGAAATATTTCCCTGGTAACTTGTCAGAGTCATACGCTAGACAACCTGAAAAAATTGCTTCTAGAGTTTACGGTAGTAGAATGGGTAATGGAGATGAATCTACTAAAGAAGGTTTTAAATTCCGTGGCAGAGGATATATTCAATTAACAGGAAAATCAAACTACACAAACTTTGCAAAATTCATTGGTGAAGATACTGTATCAAACCCTGATTTAGTCGCAACAAAATATCCATTAGCCTCAGCGGCATTTTTCTTTGACTCAAATAAATTGTGGTCAATATGTGATAAAGGGGCTGATGTTGCAACTGTAACCGCGGTGACTAAAAGAGTTAATGGAGGAACTATTGGATTGGACGATAGAATTAAACATTTTAACGAATATTACGCGTTATTGTCGTAATATTTGATAAACTAAAAAAAATTGAGTATATTTGTTAGACACTATAAAATATATTGATATGATTGAGGAGTATAACAAAGATTATCGTTGGATACTCAGGGTTTTAAAGTCTTGTAAGAAACAAGGACAATTAGATACTAGTGAAAAATGTTATCACCAATTTAGAAAAAAATGGAATGACTTTTTCAAATCGACAGATAATAAAATTGATGAACTAACATTTAAATGTGATGAGGAATTCAATATTATCCTAACAAATAAAAGAAATACGTTAGGGTGGTAATTAATTAAAACTAATATGGAGCAGACACAATTAGAATATAAAAGTGAATTTTTACCTGAAGTGACTATGGTTGTTGTATTTGATACAGACCCACTTTATAGTGACGTAAAACCTTACTTTGAGGAATACGGATATGGATTTATGGTTCCTGGTAAAGATTTAGTAATTGTTGATGGGGAAGAATTATTGAATGGAGATAATAATAGTATTTTAAAATTTATTGAAGCTCACGAAGTCTCTCATATATTATTAGACCATTCGGGACCAAGAAATGAAAGAGAAGAACTTGAAGCGGATTTAGGGGCTTACCTTCTTTTGAAACATTACGGTTATGAAAAACCTATAGAATTATTATTAAAACACTTTGAAGAAAGACACGGAATGGAATTTGATGAATCATTATTACCTGAAATTTCAAAAAAACTTGGGCTAGATACCCCTGAAGATTGATTTTTTTAAATAATTATACTATTTATTAAAACATCCGCCCTCTTTGGGTGTCAATATATATCTTGTACCGAAAGACCTGAGAGAAATCTCGGGTCTTTTTATTTGTATTTCTAAATAAATTTACTATCTTTGTAATCTAAAGGCGATAGTCGCCGTTAACATAGTAAAATTTAAATTATGAAAGTAGGATTTGCAGATAGTTTTGGGGATAGCCTTAAAAGATTAATACAACACCAAACTTGGTGGTATAAAACATATGAGTTTTTTCGTTACGACATTTCAAGATTCGTTAAGAATGTTTGGAGGTTTAGAAAACCATTATCAAACCATTACTGGTGGGACCATCACTCAATGTTACAGTTTATGGAAACTGCGTTAGTACATATGTCAGATAATTTAGAGACACGTGGAAACGAGGTTGAGGTTCCAAGAATGAAGAAAGTAATTGCAATGCGTAGAGCGATTGAGTTAATTAAAAACTACAACGAAAGTAACTACATTGAGATGGCGGAAAAAGAACTTGGAGAAGTTATTCACCATCCTTGGGAATTTGAAGATATTGAGGACAAACCAGGTTTTAGTCGTTTAGTTGACAAAGACACTGATGAGGAAAAAGTTCACAATCGTAAAGTATTCGATAGGGCTAGTGAAATTGAAGAACAAGAATGGGATGAACTTTTTAAATTATTAAAAGGTCAAGACCATAAAGAATATCGTGAACTACACGGAACTCAAAAAGTTTTAGGGGAGGAAAATGACAATCTTTGGGATGAATGGTTTGACGGTTCAGGAATAAAAGGTTGGTGGGATTAAAATAATTTTATTATATTTGTACTATGAAAATAACATTTATATCAGATACGCACACAAAACACAAACACATAACTCAGGATTTACCTGGAGGTGATTTGTTAATCCACGCAGGAGATATGTCTTCTATGGGTTATGAGCACGAGATTACCGAATTCTGTAAATGGTTCGATAAAATCGATAACTATGACCACAAAATCTTTATCGCGGGTAATCACGATTGGGGGTTTCAAAAAAACGCTGATAAAGCGATGCAAATTGTTAACTCCTACAAAACCGTTAATTACTTACAAGATGATTGGGCGAAAGTTGGTGACGACAAACAAATGGTTAAAGTTTACGGTAGTCCTTGGCAACCCGAATTTTATCAATGGGCGTTCAACTTACAAAAAAATGGTGAAGAGTTGAAATCAAAATGGAATGCAATTCCTGAAGATACCGACATATTAATCACTCACGGTCCTGCTTGGGGATTCTTGGATGACGTTGAGGGTCGCAGAGGAGACCATTTAGGTTGTGAATTATTGGCAGAAAGAATCAAAACTATCAAACCAAAGATTCACGTTTGTGGTCACATCCACACAGGGTATGGTCACTATTTTGACGGACACACTCATTATTTCAATGCCTCAGTATTGAACGAAAGATACCTTTATGCTCATACTCCTTGGAATATTGATTGGGACCCAATCACAAATAAAGTTACTTTTTTGGGTAATGATTAAAAGAACCACCTTTGGGTGGTTTTTTTATTTTTAAAGTATTTATTAGTATGAGAAAATTTGAAAATGAATTACCTGTATCGGTATTAAAGATGATTATCAAAGAAATCGATAAAGAGTCGACAGAAGATAATATTGATTGGACATATGACGATATTTATGAAAATTCTATTTTACAGTTAATCGATTCATCTCTTAAGAAATTTGGTATCACGGATATTAATTGGGAAGATTATGGTTTTTTTTGGAAATTATATCAGGAGAATCACAACTTTGACGGTGAGGGAGATATTACAGTTCCAAAAATGATGGAATTTCCTGTTCTCATTACAGTTGATGTTAAAAAATACAGTACTGAAAAATATCTACATCATATTAACACATATGATAAAGATTATGTTAGTTCCTTTATCTATAACGACCCAGAGGGGTTTGATTATTATGATGGTGAGTTTAAAGACGATGATATTTATGACTCAGAATCAGGTGAGTGGGAAATTCTTGATATTGGGACCCCAAAATTACTTGAATCAAAAAAACCTAAGAAAGTTTTAACCGAATCTCAAAATAGAGAGTTACAGGACTTGTTAATAATGCAAAAATCGATAGAGAAAAGAATTAAACTCCTTTCCTAATAACTTTTTTTTCATCCGCAACCAAATCCTTCAGAGTCTTCTTCTTTTCAGGTTTAGGATGAACATATCCCCTCTTATATTTGATTTCAACCTCAAAAGGGCCTGTTGTTGATTTAGCCAAATCATATTTCCAAATACTAATAGTATCCTCATCCTCATAAACTCTCTCGAATTTAGTAGGTTTATCTTCTTTCTTATTATTTTGTACCGCCATAGAGCAAATTTACAATATTTTTTTTTATTTACAAATAAAAATCGTATATTTGTATTATGAAAAAAATACTCACACTCTTTTTATTATGTTTAAATACCTTTGTGTATGGTCAATATTCAGGTTTAACGGTTATTCCTAATGATAGGAGCGTTATTTGTTCGTTTGAAAATATTGACGATAATAATTTTGGATTTTATGTTGGTGCGTATTATAAAGTAGGACAAACATCAAGTCCATACATATACCGTACACCTTATATGTATTTTAACCGAATAGGTATTAACTATGGATTTTTAAAATGTGGATTAGTTGTTGGGGCGGGGGTTAAAACCGATTTAACATTAGGACCTGACCCTGTTTTTTATCCTGATGTTATGGTTAAATTACAACCTATAAAACTTTTGACGAGAAAAAAAGATATATGGGATGTGTCCGTAACTGTTGGAGTTTCAGATGTGGCATATATCGGGTTTGGAATTTCTATACCTTATAGGTACGGAACCTACTATCGATAGTATTTATAGTTATGAATGATAACCCAAATTTATATAATATAGTAAACAGAGTAATTAAAGATAAGGTTTTCCAATATGAGGGACCTTTTATTACAGGAGCCCCCGATTTCAAAATTAAATGTTCATTTAAGATTGAATTAGTTGGTGATGTTGAGTTACTTCATATGGGGGAACCTAAAAATCACGTTGGTGTTAAAGTTTATATTACTGAATTTACTCCACATCAGTTTTCGGACTTATTAGATAAATGGGATACTCGAAATAAGTGTTGGGATAGGTCGTACCATTTTACTAGAGAACTTACATACTACATTTGGAGAGTGTTACAACATTTCAGTATTAATGAAGATATTAGTGTGGAATCTATAGAATACGTTGGGAAAAAATTTGACCCATTTGAATCAAATCCTGAAATGATAAAAGAAACTAAGTCGGAAAAAAGGAATGTGGTCAGAAAGGTTGTTGAAGATATTATTCATATTTTTAAAGGACAAGGTGAGGGAGATTATAATTTACCTGAAGATATCACAGAAGAAATCACCTACCAATTTCCAAACTTAAAAACGGAATTTAGTGTTGAATTAACAATTCAAGAAAGTGATGAGGTTGATACATTTATACTTGATGGGGGTTATTACGAAGATGAAGATACTATAGAAATCGAGATTGTTTTTAATCCTGACGCGTTTCCTAAATCATTATATGATTTGGTTGGCTCATTAAACGAAACATTCAGACACGAATTACAACACTTAATTCAATCTGAAAGAGGTGAATACCATACCCCTGACGAATCAAGTTCTGAAGTGTATTATACCCAACCACACGAGTTGGACGCTCAAGTTGCGGGACTTAAAAGAATGTCAAAAATAAGAAAACAACCTTTTGAACAAAGTGCGAGAGAATGGTTTAAGAAAAATAAATTAAAACACGATATGGATGATGATACTCAGGAAAGAGTAGTTCAAAGAGTTTTACAATATTTTAAAGATGGCAACTAAAGTATTAAAGAGAATCGTTACCGAATATCTTAAAAGATTTGCGGAACCAAGAATTAAAGAGTTAACAGGTTTAGAAGTGGGACTGTCAATATGGGGAGTTAGTACCCATAATGAACTATCAGGTACTCAGGGTAAAATATTCATTGACGTTGACCCAATAATACACAGAAATTCAAGAGAGGGTAAAATGATTGAGAAAATTGTTTTATCTTATGGTGAGGACGCTTTAAAATTCCTTAACACTGAGAAAAATTATAGGATATTAATTAATCAACGAAGCTTGGACCAATTAGACGAGCAGGAAGTGGAAAATGTTGAACATACTCCTAATAGTGAATATAAAATGCTTGAAAAATTATTATCTCATAAAAAATATGAGGATAACGGGATAACTTTCGAGTTCTTTAATATTCGTCATAATAAAAACTATATATCAATTGAAACTAATTCTGAAATATCTAAAGATAGGGGTTGGAATCATCATATGATAGAATTTTTTGCTTATAACATAATTAATGAAAAAATAAAATACATTGATTCCTCAGGTATGTTGGAGGTTAAACTTGATAGAATCTATGTTAATGGAGAACCAATTAAAAATGATGAATATTATTTAACGATTAAATTAGAGAATAAATTAGAAAGTATTTTTAATAAAATACCTGATTTTGGTATTTCATATAATGATTTTGGAGTAATATTTAAAGTAAAATATGATGGTCTATATGACCTATATAACGATGACTACCAGGTAGTGATTAATTGTGGTCTTAATATTGAAAAAATAATACTAAAGAAAAATAATTCAAATAAAAAAGTTGTTATTAGTTCAGTTCCTCAGGATTTAATGGAATCTCTATATACGTTATTTATGGAAGATACCGATACGGAATTAGAGGAACTTAGATATATTATGGAATCTGAAGTTTACCAAGAAGTTATTTCTGAGGCTTTTAGTATGTATGACACTGAAGAAAATTATATGTCTTTTTATTTAATCCCTGAAAAAATATGTGGTAAGAAAGTAAGTTCTTATTCTGGTGGAAGTATGGATAATAGTGAAATTGAAGAATATTTTAGAAAGTTAGTCTCTAAATCTGTTGATTAGTTTTGTAAACAATTCTCTTAAAGTATTTCCTGTTATCGCGGTTAACCCAAAAGACATTAATCTTATTACAATTTCCTTAACCCCTTGAGACGTTACACCTGTTTGGGAGATTTCCCAAATTAGTGGGAGTATAGGTATTATGAATGCGTAACTCATAACATTTGAAACACTTGATAATGTCATATTAAGACTTTGAATAAAATCCAAGAATACCCTCTTCAATTTAACTCCTTTACTCAACACAACCTCAAAAGCGTCTGTCACCTTTTCATCTTTAATTATTTTAACTAATTCATTAATAACTCCTTTGCTTTCACCGTACAATATTGCTGCTGCGGCACATAAGATTGATGCGGTTTGAAAATCGTTTAAATTAAAATTACCATTCTCGATGAATTCGTTTAGAGGAACCATAATACCGCCAACGCCTGCTCCCCATATGGTTAACATTTTTAAGTTGATTCCGACCTCCGATTGTGTTTTTTCAATAACAGTACTAGCAAACTCTTTTAAGTCCGATAAGAAGTCAGTTAATGAGTCCTTAGACGATTCTAAAATAAGTTTGTTATATTGATTCTCTGATATTATTAATTTCATACAACAATAAATATATTCATTATATTTATTAGTAAAATAAAATATGATAAATCCTGAATTACAAAAAGGAGATAAAGTGATTTTACTACATATGGAAGGTGAGATGATGTCACCAGGTAGTAAAGGAACGGTGATTAATGTAAGTCGAGACCCATTTGAAAAGGAAGGGATGATTTACAATGTCAAATGGGATGAGGGTAGTACACTATCTTTATTATCAGTAACTGATGCTTGGAAAAAAATAGAATCAATTCAAGAAAATAGTTTTGAATCCGCTAAATGGTTTTTAGATAACCGAGCAATTGTTGAAAACTTTAACACTAAATTTTTAGGTGATTATTTAGAAAAGGTTAGAAAATCAGGAATTACTAATATGTTTGGAGCGTCACAATACCTATATATAGGTAAAGAAAGACTTGAACACGAATTTAAATATAAAGATGTTGGGGATGACGAAGCATTTGAAGAAGTTTTAAAAATGGCTGACAAATCTCAACACGAAATGATTAACGGGGTTATAAAAATTCTTGAGAAAGAAAAAAAAGAAATGGATATTAATGTTATTAATCGAAATATCCAAAGATATGCCACATTAATCCTAAACTATTGGATTAAAATCCATTAAAACATATAATGTCTTGTTGACATATATTTATAAAAAAACAAAACTATGAAAGGATTATTTTTAACAATAACAAAAGAAGAAAAAGAAAACATACTTGACAAACACAAAACGTTATATGATGGGTATGCGACAAACAATAACACTTCTAATATGACACCATTATACACTCAGGATTTTGCGAATGACAAAGAAGGTATAACAGTAAACTCTAAAGGAGAGGTATCAAAATATACCAATAAAGTTTATATGAAAGAATCTAAATCAGTTTGTTCTGAATGTGGACTTTATGAAGAAGTTTGTGAATGTAGTAACGAAAATATGATGGAAGATGAGTGTTCTGAATGTGGAGGAATTATGGCCGAAGGAGAATGTTCAGAATGTGGTAGTAAATCTATAAAAGGTATTGGTGGTTCCGAATCTTTTGACTATGTTGAGGAAGAAGAATGTAATGAGTGTGGAGATATGTCTGAAGAAGATGTAACATCAGAATATTTGGAAGATGAAGATATGGAAGACGACTTTAAAAATAAATTACAAGAATCTTTAGATATGTTCAAAAGATTTAAAAAATTTAACTAACATAGGTTTTTAATTGTTTTTAAGATATTTTATAATAAAATAAACCATTATGGAAATAATTGAAATAATATCATACGAAATTAACCATTCTACAAATGCTATTGAAGTGAAGTTTAGAATGACCGAGGACGATACTGACGAAATCAGAGTAGATGAAATTAAACTAACAGAAGCTGATGATTTTGGTTACTCTTTAATCATAGAAGACTTTGACTTTTATGATGAAGACAATGAAGACGATAACCAAAATTTTGATGAAGATGTTGATGAAGATGAATTAAAAGCATTCTTAAATGAATTCTATATGATTTATCCTGAAAGATTACCATCAAAAGATTCTTATTAAAAAACAAACCCTCTTACGAGGGTTTTTTTTATGGACCAATTCTTGTTAAATGTAACGTTACTGAGATGTCAGGACCTATCTCGGCATACCCCCATTGACCTGTTGACCTTAAAGTTATACTCTCAGCTTGGTCATCAATAATTTTAAATACTCTTCGACTACCCTCACAATTAAAATCAAGGTATCCTAAATCATAATTTGAATAATGATTAATAACACTATAAAAATATTGTTTAGTCCATATATATTGTCCTGTTTGAGTTGGAATTGGTCTCATAGAGATTACCGAATAATCAAGATGCCATTTTGTAAAACCAACAAGGATACTATCCATTGGGAAACGTTCTAAGGGATTGATATAAACCGACCCTGGAAGATAAATGGTATCATCAGGAGTGACCGCATTATCAATCTTCTCAAAGGTTATTTTATCAATAACATACTCACCACTCAAACTTAAAAGAGTTGGTTGCTCATACTTTTCACAAGAAATTAATGAAGCGCAAAGGACTAATAGTAGTAATATATTTTTCATAATACAAATGTATTGATTTTTTTTTGGAAAAACAAAATATTTATAAATAATTATGAGGATAGACGTTGATTATTTAATTAGTTTGATGGAGAAATATACTACATCAAATATACAAGGTGAGATTGGTGAAGATGATGCCGCCTCAGGTGGTTCTAGTTCAGGTACTAAAAGTAATGTTACTACTTGGTCAGGAATCGTTGGTTCTAAATTAACAAGGGGTCACGCAAATAGATTAGGTCTGTCAGGCGAGAAATGGGAATCAGGAGTTAAACGAGATGGTCCTGCAAATCAATTATTTTAAAATTTATGAAAAACATTAAAATACAAGAAGGTATTGAGTCAATAGATAGAATTAAACTATTGATGAACTATTCAGTTAAAAACACTTTAACTGAAAATATTAAAAAAATCACAATAACCGAATCCGTAATGGGAGCCCCTAATAATGGGGTCATCGACTATTCGTCATCTGGAGGGGAAGAAGAAAAAAAAATTATTCAAATACCTGGATATGGAGGAAAAGACTCGGCACTTATTAATGTGGTTGAGGGAACTGTATTTACGCCATTTCAGAGTACCGATAATTCAGGTAATTTATTCCCTAACAGGAAATTAATAAATGACCCAAAAATTGGATGGTATGAGGTTAGAAATAATGTTAAAGTATTTTACCCAACTGATAAATATTGGCAAGCATTAGCATCAATAGGTGCAACTAAATCATTTAAAACAGGACCAACCGTTTCTTCACCAGGTGAAAAATATCATTTTATAATGAAACTTGATGATAACGGATGGTATTATGCAACTGTTGGAGCTAAAACACCTCAAGATGAACCTCTTAGAGGATGGATTCCTACTACTTGGTATTACAAAACTGAAGGAGGTTCTGAAGTCCCTTATAGTGAAAGTACTATTGATATTAGAACTAGTGGTCAAAAATTTTGGGACGACCATTCACTTGCTATACAATTAGTAGGTGGTTTAGTAATTGGGTTGCTCACTATGGGTATTGGAAGTTTGGTTACCGCAGCAATAATTGCCGAGGCGGGAATTGCCGCGGTGGAAGGGGTTATATTGGCGGAACAAGTTTTAACTGTGGTTAATGCGGTAAATACAGGTAGGAAAGTCGCGTTTTGGTCTGAAGTAATATTAGAAGGAGGTATGAATATTGGAATAGGTAGTTATGAGATGAGTAGAGGTCAAGACCCTGCACTATCTTTTATATTTGCAGCGTTACCACTATTAAAAGGGGTTCCAGCGTTTAAAGGGGTATTTGGACCATTACAATTTGAGGCGAAAAATACTGAGGAAATTACCGCAGCGTTAAAAATATTTAACGGAAGTAACCCTAAGGTATTCGACGCATTGTCAAAAGACTCTAAAAAACTATTTGATGAGGTCATTAAATCAATTAAAAGTAAACCAAAAGGATTTGAAGAACTTATAGCAAAAGCTCAATTATTTAAACCATCACCTAAAACAATTTTAGAAAAAACCAAAACATTAGGAGTCTCTACTTCCAAATGGTTAGGGAATATGACTAAGCACGTTGCAGTTGAGGGGGCAGTTGTTCTTACTTTAGATTTAGCGTGGCATAAATTATATGCAATGTATGAATCATCATACGGTGAACCAATGCCTCAGTCTGAAATAGATAAGGTAAATGAGAAAGTTAAAGAAATACCGACTGAAGAGGAAAAGATTAAATTTATTGAAAAGGTTGCTCAGGATTATGAATACTCCAAAAAAATTACAGAAGACCCTGTATATGTAAATGCTATGAAATCTGAGGCGACTGTAAAGATAAAGGACCTTACCAAGGAACTTGATAAAATAAACTCAGAAGTGGATGTGGATGAAGGTTGGGAGTAAACTACAACATATTATATATAATAACTAATCACTTATTAATATTTCCATACAATTGAAGTATTTATAAATAAAATTAAAAACTTAGAAAACAATGAAAAATTTAATTAACGAAGTAACAAGAATAAAAGAGATGATGGGGGTTAATTTATTAACTGAAAACCCACTAATGAAATTCATTGAGAAGAGTCTATTAGGTTCTACCGAAGCCTTGGTTAAATCAGGCGAAAAAACCTTCTCTAAAGAAATTGAACAAGCCTACGATAAAGCATTAGCGGATGTTATTGCGGATGCGGCTAGTCCATATGCTAAAAAATTAGAATCTGCGGGAGTTAAAACTATTGAAGATTTAGCTAACTTAGAAGGTAAAGGGTTTACAAAAGAAGAAGTACAAGCCTTTACCCAAGACTTACTTAAAAGAGCCGCAAAGGTGGTTGACCAATTCGCACCTGAAGCTGCACAAGATTTAATCGATAAAACATTTAAAGAATCTTCATCATATGTAAATACAATGAAAAGAGTCGATAGAGCTATGTCATCATTTATGGATGGAGTTCCTTCAGAAAAAGTTGAAGGGGTTAAAAAACATATTAGTGCTTTAGAAGCTTCTAAATTATCCATTATTAATAGTAAAGCTTTATCACAAACGGAAAAAGAAATTGCCGCACGAAGAATTGATGAGGCAATTGCAAGTCTTGAGAGTAAACTTGCACAGGGAGTAGAAAACGCTGCGGCTGCCGCGTTAAAAGTTAGTGAAGAACAAGCTCAAAAATTAACAGATGAATTAGCGAAGGCTTTTGGAGGTGTTGATGATTTATTTAAAGTTCCTGTAGATGTACTAAAATCTATGATGGAAAAGCAAGGTTGGCCTAAAGAAGAGGTTAATAAGGGTCTTATGTTATTTGCAAAAGAAGCTCCAAAAACACAAGAAGAATTCCTTCAAAAAGCAGTTGCGTATATTGAAAATAACAAATTAAGAATTTTACAAGAATTAAACCAAGAAAAACAACTAAAATCCATTAAAGAGGCGACTAAATTAAGTCCTGCAGAACTTTTATCAAAATTTGGTAAAAGTTATAGTAAATTTTATAATTCAAGTAAAGTAGGTAAATACACAATTTGGGCCCTTTGGTTGGGGGCAATTGGTCTAACAGGAGGACTCACAGGATGGTATAAAAAAATAAAGCCAGTTGCTCAATTTATTTATAATGGAGGTGACCTTCCCGAAGAACTTAATCCAATTGGTGGCGATGGAAACGCACCTGTAAACGCACCTGTAACAGGAACTGCAGTTGCAAGTAAAACAACTTTTGATACTTATATGTCAGGAGCTTCAAAAATATTTTCCGATAATAAAAGTAAGTATACTTGGGATGTTGACCCTTCAGATAACACAATAATCATAGTTCACACTCCTGCCGCGGGTGATGTTAAATATAAAGTAAATTCAGATGGTACAACGTACACAAAACAATAAAGAAAAAAACAAAACAAATAAACTAATTATTGAAAAATTATTTGAATCTGAAAAAAATTCAAAATTTATTGATAATATGGTTAGACTGTTGAATGAAGACCCTATGTCGGGAACTCTACCTGACCCTATGGCAGGAACTCTACCTGACCCTATGGCAGGAACTCTACCTGACCCTATGGCAGGAACAAATACTCCAAACACAGGTGGTGGAAACTCAGGCGGTGGAAACTCAGGTGGTGGAAACTCAGGTGGTGGAAACTCAGGTGGTGGAAACGGTAATTCAACAGTCGGACAAACTAACGATAAAGTTGCGGGAACTAACGCAGGTTTTCCACAATGTGCGGTTAATCTCCCTGGGGGCAAATTAAATTCAAATAATCAATGGGTTGCCACCGTTAATAATGTTGTTTGGACATTAACTAAGGATTTTAAATATACCAACAGTTCAGGAGAATCAGGGACTTGGGCTTGTAATGCCGATAACACACAACTAATACCAACCCCAACCACACAAGGAGCGGGTAGTACAGGTGGAGGAGATTGGACTCAAGGATTTCCTGAATGTGTAAAATCATTTAAGAAGTTAGATTCTAGTCAATTATTTCAAACTGTAGGTAAAGATAGTCAGGGGATAGATGTTGATATTTATTTCTTTAAGACTCCAAGACAAGGAGGGCAATTTTTGGCGGTTTCAAGACCTGTAGGGGTTAGTGGAAATGCTCAAAATGTAAATTTATTATATAATTGTGATAATGGGTTAAAAATAACTGATATGTATGGACAACCATATACCGTTGGAGCCACAGGACAAAATTCAGGACAACCTAATTTAAATCCTGAACAAAATAATAGTTATACTGAGGCCAATGATTGGAACAAATCTTTGGGAATTAAAATCTTTAATACAAATTATAAATTAAACACTGTTGATTTAGAAAGTGCTAGTGAAGTAGTGATTAGTTATATGTCTGAAAAATACAGAAGTGCAAGTTTTGGATATTATGCAAAATTATTAAATTCTCTTGTATCGTTTTATACTTCGATGGGTAATAACTATTCGGCGGATTTAACTTTTGTAAAAGGTCAATTATCCGATATTAAAGATGAAGCAAGTGGAGCCAAAAATTCACAACCTGCGGAAGCTGGACAACCAATTTGGAATTCAATGACTAATCCCGTTCAAAGTAGTATGGACGCTTATACACCTACAACATATACGTTAGAACCATTTACAGTACAATTTAAGTTATACCGATTAACGGGACAATTAATGAACACTAATGCTCTTGGTAATGTTGATGAGCTATTAAAGAAGTATTTAGGTAACAATACTATTGGTGAAGAATTCTGTAGAACTACTATGGACCAAATGTTATCAATGATTCAATATCAAGATAGAGGATTCTTAAAACGTAGAGCGAAAACAGTAACAAGTAACGAAAGTTTTAGTTCAGGAAATTTACAAGCAATAAAACAAGTTATTGCGAACTGTGCTCGTCAAGGTATATTAAGAGATAAGAATGAAATAAGTGCGTTATCTGACGAAGGATTAGACCCTAAATTTAAAGTTAAATTTTCGTCAACAAAATCAACAGACCAACCAAAAGGATAAATAAAGAAAAATATGAATCTTAAATATAATATAAAAAAACAATTAGTTGAAACAAAGGACAAAAAAAGTCGTTTGTTACAAGAATCTAAAATCATACAAACAAGATTTGTTATGATTGCCGAATCATCAAAAATTAAAACTAAGAAACAATTAGATGATATGTTTGTAAATCTTCTATCAGAAATGATTTACCTACATAAACAAGGATTTGACGATATTCTAATCAAAGAAAACGTTGAAGGTGTTTTTAGTGTTTTAAGTAGTTTATTTGGTGGAACTACAAATGCGGTTGTTGAGTTATTTAAAGAAAAGGGTGTTAAATGGATTCTTGAAAAGATAGGGATTGAGGATAACAACTTTATTAAAAACTTTTTAATTACTGCGTTAGGTAACACTGATTTAAAAGATGTTCCAAAACTATTCACTGATTGTGAGTTCCTTACTAAAAAAATTGCCGAATCGATACCTGAGGCTTACTTGAGAAAACTTGAGTATGAAAAAGGTATGGGTGGAGATTTTATGGATTTCGTTAGAAATTCGTTATACGATGTAATCAAAGATAGTGATTTTGCTCAAAAAATTGAGGAGAAAATTGCTGGTATTGTTTGTCCTTTAGTGGATAATATATCGGATAAGTTCAGTAATCAATTAGATTCTATGAAATCTTCATTGATTCCTGCTGATTTGGATACTCAGTCGTAATTGATTGTTTATTATAAATAGGTTAAAAACAAAGGAGGGTAATTTTTCCTGTGGAAAAGGAGGTCATTAGACCTCCTTTTTTCATTTACCCTTTTTTAGATTTTACAATCTCATCAATGATGCCATAATTTAACGCCTCTTCTGAAGATAACCATAAATCACGACTTGCATCTTTCATTACTTGTTTTGCGGTTTTACCACAATAACTACCAAGTAATTCAAACAATGTCTCATTGATTTTTTTCCATTCTTTCATATCAATTTCCGCGTCTTGGATATTACCACGGAATCCCCCTGAAGATTGGTGTAACATTGTACGAGAGAAACGTAATGAAGAACGCTTACCTTTTGTTCCCGCTCCTAATAATACAGACCCCATTGATGCCGCCATACCTGTGTTTACTGTACGGATATCGCATTTAATATAGTCCATAACATCGACCATACTTAAACCTGATTTAACCGACCCACCAGGACTGTCAATGTGCATTGTGATGTCTGAGTTGTCGGCAGAATCCAAGAACATTAATTGAGCTTGTACGATGGTTGACATATTATCATTAACCTCTCCAGCCACCCATAAGATTCGGTCTCTCATTAATCTTGAGAAGATATCAATCTGAGTTGCTCTCATTTCTCTTTCCTCCAAAATGTATGGAGTCATTGACCCCTCAATCTGTTTTGAGTAATAATCCAAATTACTTGATGGTTTATACAAGTGTTTTGTGTAATACGATTTAAATTCTTTCGCGTTATCCATAGTTAAAAATTAATTTTAGTATCAGAGGAGGGACTCGAACCCTCACGTCATAAGACATATGCTCCTAAGGCATACGTGTCTACCAATTCCACCACTCTGATGAGTTGTACTCGGGGAGGGAATCGAACCCTCACGGACATTACTGTCCACAGGATTTTAAGTCCTGCGTGTCTACCTATTCCACCACCCGAGCATCTTGTGTTTTACCATACAAAGATAGTATGAAAAAACCACAATAACAAATTTAAAAGGATGCTTTATATTCATTCCACACTTTTTCTATTGAATTATTTAGAACATCTGAGAATAATGATGGTTCGTAAGGTCTTTTTGACATTGACATATTCGCCTCAGAAGGTGTTCTATCCGCTTTACGAACATTACAATTATGACAACAAGTAACCAAGTTAGTCCAATCATTACTTCCCCCTTTTGATTTAGGAATTACGTGGTCTAATGTTAATTGTTTTGTTGACCCACAGTAAACACACTCTCCACCATCTCTTCTATAAATCCTTGACCTGTTTACCCGAATGTTTCTAACTCTAAATTTAACGTAGTTATATAAACGAATTATAAGAGGTCTAACGAAGTTTTGATATCCAGCATAGATTGGGTTGTCCGAACTTCTAACGACTTCAGCCTTACCCTTGTATACCAATTTAAACCCTCTTTGAGAAGAGGTAACATTAAGCGGGGTATAATCCGCGTTTAAAACCAATACTCTATCCATAATTCCTAAGTTTAATTCTTTTTTTTAATAAAACAAAAAAAGGTCACAATTTCTTGTGACCTTTTCTCTATACGTTTTATCTAATGTTTAGTTTTGTTCATCTAAACCGTTTGAGGTCACCATTCCTACTATAACATCGCATAACGATGTAATAGGATTATCCTGTACCGAAAGACCTGTGTTTTTAAACGTTTTCATTTGTTTGTAATTTTTCATTTCCTATAAATATCTTCTTATTCTGAAACAGCCCTACCCTTTAAAGATTTCCAATCTTGTTCAGGTCTAACCTCTAAATTAGTTTTCCAGGCCGATTCAAGAATATTCATTGAACACCCCGCTTCGTTTGACATAGTAATCAATGCGTTAATATCTTTAGGGAAACAAGTTCCTCCAAATCCTAATTTACCGTCAGGACCTGGAACGTGTAAGTGGGAATCCCCAATTCTTCCGTCTGATGCAAACCCATATAACGCTTTATCCCAATCAATACCAATATTGGTTGCTAATCTATAATACTCGTTCATAAGACTAACTTTAGTTGCGAAAAAAGTATTATTCATATACTTTACAAACTCCGCAGTTTTTGAATCCATATGAATAATATGTCTATTCATAAACCTATCATTAAATAATACCTCAACCTTTTTGGTTAATTTATCATCCCCCCCAAAAATAATTCTTGCTTGTGTTAACATATCTAACTTAGCGGTTCTTTCGGTTAAGAACTCAGGTGAGAATATTATGTTATAACCGTATTTCTCGATTAGTTGGTTTGTTGTTCCTGGTAATACAGTTGACTTAATAATGAAAATAGTTTCCTCTTTTGGAGAAACCGATTCAAAAAAGTTTTCAATGAACGATAAATCTTGAGACCCGTCAGTTGACATTGGGGTTGGTAAACATATAAAAATGAATTCCTGTTCCATCACTTCTTTTAAAGTATGGGTTGTTTTTAATGGATTAACGTCATAAACTTTAACATCCGACGTTGGGCTAAATGCGAACGCAATAGTTTCCCCAACAAAACCATTACCTATTACTCCTACTGTTTTTTTCATATTATCAATTTAAAAATAATTATACGATATAATTATAGTAAGAATTATAATTAAATGAATAGTGATATAGACTACGAGTCGTTTGGTGGGTGGGCAATCTCAAAAGAACTGTTTGAATGGATTTTAAAACACATACCAAAGGGGAGTACAATCCTTGAATTAGGTAGTGGTAACGGAACCAAAGAATTAGTAAAATTTTATAATGTTTACAGTGTTGAACATAATATTGATTGGGTTAATTTAGTTCCCGAATCAAAATATATCTATGCCCCTTTGGTTGATGGTTGGTATGATGTTGAAATTTTAAAGAATGAGTTACCTTCTCACTATGATTTACTACTTATTGATGGCCCTGTAGGAAAAAATAGGTCTAATATTATTAATAATTATGAAATGTTTAAAACGGATATCCCAATAATTGTTGACGATACTAACAGAAAAAATGATAATAATATGTCAATATTTTTACGTAAAAAACTAAATAAAAAAACAACAGTATCTATTGGTTGTGGTGATAAAATATTTACAATTCTTTACTAATGGAAAATAATGAAAAATACGACTTTTGTATTGTTATTACAACATATGAAAGAGAAGATATGTTAAAACAATTATTGGAAGATATTTTTAAATATACCGAATATAAAATGTATGTGGTTGTGTTTGATGATGGGAGTAAACGAACTTACGATTTAAGTGAATATGATGTAAAATATATTAAATACGTAAAAAATAATGGGTTGAAAAATCTTTGGAGGGTAATAAGTGATACCTTTAAATTTTGCGGAAAAATAGACGCAAAATATTACTTTTATTTCCAAGATGATTTGCGTTTGAAAGAAAATTTTTTCCAAGAGAGTATTAGAATTTTTGAAAATATTCCTGACGAAAATAAAATTAGTTTAGGGACATTAATGATAGATACTCAAAGAAACACTCCTAAGTGGACAGGGGTTTATCCAATTGAGTATGACGAATATTATAAAACACAATGGTGTGAGTTAGTTTTTATGTGTGAGTATAAGTTTTTTGAATCTTTAGAATTTAAACTTAATCCAATACCTATATCAAGATGGGATAAAAATCCGCATATTAGTAGTGGTGTTGGACAACAGATTAGTACTAGATTATTTGAGAAAGGGTTAAATATGTATCACGTTATTAATACGTTGACAACTCACGGTGACCACGAATCTGTAATATTACCCGAACTTAGGAGAAATGAAAAATTAATTGCAATATAATGGATAAGATAATTTATAATATCGCCAGTTATAAAAGAGGTGATACGTTAATTAATACAATACAATCAATTTATAATCAATGTGATATTATCAACGTTGCCCTTAATGATTATGATGAAATACCTGTTGAATTATACGATAAAAAAATAAATTTGTTTATTACGGATAATGACAGAGGGGACGCGTATAAATTTTATAAATTAATGAATTCTGAGGGATATTATTTCACCATTGATGATGATTTAATATACCCTGAAAATTACACCGAATATATGGTTGATAAAGTTAATCAATATGGTAAAAAATCGATAATTACACAACACTCAAGAAGTTTTAATTCATTTCCTATTAATAATTTTTATGGTCGTAATACCTTAATTAATCATTTTAAACAACTACAAACTAACGACATTAAAGTTCAATTTGGGGGTACAGGGGTTATGTGTTTTCACACTGATTTATTTAAAGTACCTATTGAATATTTTGATAGACCGAATATGGCTGATGTGTGGATTGGTAAATACGCAAAAGAAAATGATATTGATATTATATGTGTCAAACACAATAGCGGGTTTGTTAAACAACAAGATTTTGACACTTCAATTTATAATTTAGATTCCAAAAATTATACAATTCAAACAAATTTAGTAAACGACTGTTATGTCGATAAGGAAGTCTCGATAATCATACCTACATTTGATAATGTTGAGTATATTCAAGAATGTTTAGATTCAGTAGTATCATCTTGTTCTTTGATTAATAACTTTGAAATATTAGTAGGCATAGACTATTGTTCCAAAACTTTAAAATTTATAACAGAAAATAGTTTTGACTATCGAATAAAATTTTATTTCTTTAACGAAAATGTTGGACCGTATATTATTAAAAATTCATTATCAAAAATTTCTAAATCGGATAATATAATTTTTTTTGATTCTGACGATGTTATGGATGTAGAAATGGTTAACAAGGTTTTATTAGGACTTAAAACTTCAGAATGCGTTAAACCAATGTTTCATAATTTCACAAATAATATTAATTATGACGACCCAAAATATAATTTAGAGTCTAAGTTATTTGGTGAAGGGGTGTTTGGAATTAAAAAAAATATTTTTTTAAAATTTAACGGATTTGAAGGGTGGAGATGCGCTGCGGACTCTGACTTTATGGTTAGACTTCAAAAAAATGGTGTAACATTTAATTGGACTAAAGAACTATTGTTTTATCGAAGAATACACAATAAAGGTTTAACAACTCTTCCTGAGACTAATTACGGTTCTAAATTACGTAAACGTTACATTGCGTTAACAAATTCAAAAACAAATTTTGGCCCATTAGACGACTTAAAGACTTCAACTTTTATCAGAAGTTATACTAAGACAGAAATAACTAAAATGGGTTATCGTAATATTACCCCGACCAAACCTGTAAAAGTTATAACGGAGGTTACCCCAATAGATAATACTAAAGTGTTGAGTCGTCTTGTTGTTGAAAAACATATTAAATACAGTCCAATAATTGTTGAATCTGAAAAACCATTAATACCGACTAAGCCTAACGAATCAAAAAGTGAACCTGATAATGTTAAAGAAAATATTTTAAATTTATTATCAGACTATAAACCAAAAATACTTAAATCCAAAGTTATACCAAATACGGTTATTAATCCTCCTACTTTTAAAGAGTCTTTATTAAATAATAAGAGTAAAAAAGTTAGTAATGGTGTTACCCTTGGGAAAGGATTGGGGTTTAACTTCTAATAAAACTTGACACTTTTCGATTATTCACTATATTTAATAAAAAACAAGTAAAACTACAAATGAAAAATATACATATCATACTAATAGGCGGGACAGATAGAACTGAAGCGACTACTCCGATGGAGATGGTGTGATATTCCTATACAATGAATTGAACGAACCCATCTCCAAAAAAGATGGGTTTTTTTATTTGTAAAATTTGGTTCTTTGAAATATTGGTTGTACTTTTGTTAAAGATTTATTTACGGCCCGTTCGTCTAACGGTTAGGACATCAGGTTTTCATCCTGGAAATAGGAGTTCGATTCTCCTACGGGCTACAAACTTAAAATAAAAATGGGGGTGAATGTTCCAAGGCTTTGGCGACGATGATTTGCAATCAACGTGAGGTGAGTTCGATTCTCACCATCTCCACAAAAAACTTGGTAATTAAATAAATTTGATTATCTTTGTAAAGAAATATCGTGGGATAGAGCAGTGGTAGCTCGGAAGGCTCATAACCTTTAGGTCGGGGGTTCGAATCCCTCTCCCGCAACTAAATCGTTGTCATAGCTCGGTGAGATACGGCGCAAGACACACACTTAAACAACGTGGGAGGGGCGTCTCTCCCAATGTGGCCGAAGTGACAATGATAAATGAAATATCGTGGGTTAGACTGGAGGTGGTTCCAGCTTGGTCTCATAAGCCAAAGACGGAGGTTCGAGTCCTTCACCCGCAACAAACGTGTCTCGGTTCGCTCTGACTAAAGTTAACGACGAGGTCTCGGTAGACAGAACGCGTCTGATTCTACCCAAAACGCGAATATCGTATAGTGGTTATTACTCCATCCTTCCAAGTTGGAGACGACAGTTCGATTCTGTCTATTCGCTCAATGAGTAAGTGATACTCACCAGATTTGGTACCGTTCCTTAAATAATGGTATAGTTGTCGCCTTCCACGACTTTACAGAGGGGGTTCGTCGGAGAATGGACGTAACAAATCCACCGAGTATGTTTGACGTTTTAAGCGGTAAGACGCGCAGGGTTTTTCAATACGAAAAACTAGGAATATTCACTCATCTATAATCTCAGGGTGGGGAAAATTGGTCCCGTGGTTGAATGGTTACAATTCCACCCTGTCACGGTGCGAGGTACGGGTTCGAATCCCGTCGGGACCGCAAACAAAAAATGAAAAAGAAAATGAAAAAGAAAATTGAAGAAGAATGGAATCCTAACGATTGGCAAGGACGTTCAAAATCTCAGGTAAATAGAAATTATACTGTTGTGGGTTATGGAATTACGATTGGTATTGTAACTTTTTTAATATTTTTAGTTTACTCATTGTTTGGATGTAAATCATCTAAAAATGTTGACTGTGACGCTTATAGTAAAACCGAAGTTAATAAATAAAGTATATGTGGGTAATTGTAAAAATGATGAAAAATCTTAATGGGGTTATGATACCTGTTATTATTTTAAACGGACAGTCCGAAATTTGGGAATTTGAAACCGAATCCGCGGCAAATGAAATGAAAAATATTTTTTCGAAAAATTCTGACTCAGGTTACGAATATATTATCAAAAAGATATAATCAATCGGCTCCGTAGCTCAATCGGATAGAGCAACACACTTCTAATGTGTAGGTTACTGGTTCGAGTCCAGTCGGGGTCACTAATTTAATTAAAAATGGGAAGTCAAGATAATATTTTAGAACAAGAACATAACGAATTTGTTAAAGACGATTTGTTTTGTCAAATGATTAGTGAAAAAATGGAATACTCGTCGTATCACAAATATGATGGAATTGCCCCTGAAGGATTTACTTTAGTTCCTGATGAGGTTTTAGAATCTTTAAAAGATTTTGAAAATTGGAAGGAGTTTAAACACGACCCTGAATGGATTAAAAAAACTTCTATGAATTATCTTTTAATTGAAAAAAAATATTAACAATATATAAATAAAAAAATGAAAAAAGATTTAACATACCTTTGGATTACATTGTGGTTTGTAATGATTGGGTTAATTGCGTTTTTAGTTACGGGATGTAATCCAAGACCAACAATAGAACCTGGAGATAAAGTGGTGAAATGTGTAATAGATAGTATGTCAATGGAAGGTCCACGTTCAACTATTGAAAGTAATTATCATTATTACTATTACACGGATTGTGGAGAGAGAGTTATAACCAATAGGAATGATGTTTATAAAATAGGTGATACTATTACTTATGTTTATAAAAAAGTAAAATAAGCCTCCTTAGCTCAGTTGGTAGAGCACTTGTTTTGTAAACAAGATGTCGTTGGTTCGAATCCGACAGGAGGCTCAAAAATACCCTTTAATGATATGTTACCTCAAAATACTACAGACCCAAAAACTATCAACGACGATGAAATAGTCGTCCAACCTAAATCTGAAGAACCAAACGGTTGGGATGATGAATTTGATAACATTTTAGGTGATTTAATCATCTTTTAAGGTCCTTTAGCTCAGTTGGTTAGAGCAGCTCGCTCATAACGAGAAGGCCACAGGTTCGAGTCCTGTATGGACCACAAATAATTAAATAAAAACAGAAAAACTTATTACTATGAAAAATATATTAACTATCATCATTTCTACAACATTTTTAACGGGAATCTTTATGGGATTACTAAATTATCGTGCTAATCGTAAAATTAGTCAAACTATAAAAGGTAAAGAATTAATTATCGATAGTCTTATGAAAAATCCTCGTATAGATACAGTATGGTTACAATTACCTGAAGATTCTATTAAAGTACAAATAGGAAAACAATTGAAAAAAATTCAATCACAAAGAGATAAAAACAGAGTATTAAAAGAATATATTATATTCTTAGAAAATGAAAATCAATTTTTAGGTTCTGTTCTTGCCGAAAAAGAATTAAAAGAAGGGATAGAATAAACCCCAACAATTAAATAAAATAATTATGCAATTAATATTTGATATTACCGCAACAGTCTTATTCTTAATCTTTGGGATTATATGGAGTAAGAAAACTTTTTTGGATGTGATAGTAAAAACAATCTGTATTTGTTTGTCAATTTCAGGGATTATCTTAATTTTGGGACATTACGGATACATAATAAAACAATAAAATGAAAGTTATATTTTTAGACCACGACGGAGTAATCTGTTTATCCACAGAGTGGGGTGGTCGTTATAAGAAACAAGATAAATGGGGAGGGCGAAAATTGTCTATGACCCCTAAGGAGATGCCGATGGAGTATCGTTTTGACAACTTCAACAAGAAAGCAATCAAAGTACTTAATGAAATCTTGGAAGAAACAGGTGCGGAAGTTGTTGTATCTTCAGATTGGAAAAGATGGTGTACTGTTGAGGAAATGGGGGAGTATTATAAGTCTCAAGGAATCGTTAAAAAACCAATCGCCTTTACTCCAAATTTAGGAGAATGTAATAACTACGATGGTTCATTTCCTTGGAATAGAAGTTGGGACTTGGAACAAACTCGTACATTAGAAATCGACCAATATTTGAAAAGACATCCTGAGGTAACTGAATGGGTTGCAATTGATGACTTAGATATGGGTAAAACAGGAATGTCACACTCAGTAAAATGGGAACACGATTGGGGATTAGAAAATTTTGTACTTACTCCAAGAGGTGATGAAGGGTTAAAACAATCAGGAATCAAGGAAAAAGTATTATCTTTTCTGAAATAAAATAAAAAATATTTGACAATTACATAATTTTTTACAACTTTGTAGTAATTATAGAAACAGGTAGAAATACCACAACAAAAAAAAACAATGAAAACTAATAAACAACATATGGTCATTAACGTGAAATCGCAATTTAGTAATTGCTGGTATCCGCGTATTTCGCATACAAGTTCAGTTAGTTTATTACGTGATATAATTTTTGAATAAAAGATTACTCACAAAAGATAACAAGAATCCTGAACTCAAAAAGTTCAGGATTTTTTTTTGGTATAAATCGTTCATTGACATATTGGTAAGGAAAATAATCGGGGTGTAGTCTCGAGGAGAGACGCTTGGTTTGGGACCAAGAGGCGGCGGGTTCGACTCCCGCCACCCCGACAAAAAATTTAGTAAAACTGAACGATATGTACCAAAAAATGGTTATATTTGTTCAATAAAACTAAACATTGTCACATAGCTCAGTTGGTTAGAGCGTTCGCCTGATACGCGAAAGGTCGATGGTTCGAGCCCATCTGTGACAACTTAATGACTTCGTAGCTCAGTTGGCTAGAGCACCTCACTTTTAATGAGGGAGTCCCGAGTTCGAGTCTCGGCGGGGTCACAATAAGGTCGGTTGGCCGAGTGGTTAGGCGTCGGTCTGCAAAACCGCTGACACAGGTTCGAATCCTGTACCGACCTCAACATACGTCTGTAGCTCAGTTGGTAGAGCATTGGTCTCCAAAACCAAGTGTCGGTGGTTCGAACCCATCCAGTCGTGCAAAATGACTCAGTAGCTCAGTGGTAGAGCAGTTGACTGTTAATCAACTGGTCGTAGGTTCAAATCCTACCTGGGTCGCAATAGGTTGATTAGGGAATGATTGTACTGATAGTTCGAGAGTGAATGCTGACTAGTACAATCGGAGTTTGCAGGTATTCACCCGAGTAATGCTAATCGTAAAAACAGATGTCCACTGAACCATCTTCTGTTTTCCTAAATTGGGAGTGTTGAGCAACGGTTGCTTAGCTGACTGTAAATCAGTGGTCTTATGACGTTGGGGGTTCGAATCCCTCCACTCCCACAATAAAAAAAGGGGAATAACTTCCCCTCTTTTCTTTGATTTGGTTGTTAGTAATTATTTCTTTTTAGAAATAACTGACCACACACCACCTGTAAGTGTAATCGCCGCTCCGATAAGTTCTTGTACTGATGAATCAGTTGCAAGACCTTTCATAATCAGGATACCACCTACGAAAGTAAGTGCGTGTCTAACGATACCTAGGATTTGTTCTTTAGTCATTTTAATGTTGATTAAAGGTTTATGCCAGTCTATAAGTATCGGAAAAATAGGTAAACTGTCCTTTGGTCTAATGGCAGGACACGTGGTTTTGGTCCACGCGGTGGAGGTTCGAATCCTTCAGGGATAACAAGGGGTTCGGTGGAAACCCAAGAGTAGGTGATGAGCCTACGTCCACCAAACACCGAATGGTCAGGTGACCGAAAATGGCTCATATCCGTTTTTAGAGTGGTTCGATACCATTATTCGGTACAAATATTTTGGTGGTTTAAATAAAAATAGTATCTTTGTACTATGAGAACAGTGAAAGAGATTAAAAAAGGTCTTCCGTCAGGAATGGTTAAAGTTGGTGAAGAATGTGAGAGAGCGGTTATACGTTTAGTTAACCAAGGTCGTACTCAGGATGAGGCGACGAATATTGTTTTAAAATTGTTGGCGGATAGTAAACCTTATTTAGAACAGGGGTTATTTTCAACGACTATTGAAAGTATCAGAATGATAACAACATAGTATAAACAGTTCCTTAGCTCAGTTGGGAGAGCGCTTGTTTTACATACAAGATGTCGTAGGTTCAATTCCTACAGGAACTACAAAAAATGTTTGGAGAATTGAAAAATTTGAGGTACATTTGTAATATAGAAGGAAGGGGGAGTAGGTAGTTAGTAGGTTGGTGTCCTACTCCCCTGACAAAAGAGTTCTTTGATTAAAATATTGGTGGATGGTAAGAAACGGGAAACTCGTGAAGTACATTAACCTGTTGACACAAGATGGTGAAACGAGAGTGTGTGTCAGCTACTCATCACAATAATAATATTGATAATGGTTTTCCCCATTCAACGGATGTCGACAATCCCGAATGGAATAGGAATTCATCACCCTTTCTGCCGAGGCCTCCTAAAACTCAGGAAAGCAGTTAAGATTGGAGCGAGACGGGTACTCCATCATTATCATACTTGGAACGGTAGCTCAGTTGGTAGAGCACTTGATTGAAGCTCAAGGTGTCGGCGGTTCGACCCCGCCCCGTTCCACGGAGTCCTGAAATAACAGGATACCCCCACTCCCATATGGCAGTCAGTCCGTTAACCTGATGAAGTGGGGTTGTTAGTCGACTGTGTAATGCGGGAAGGTCCCAAATCCCCAAGACCAATAGTTACAGGGACTATGGAGTTGTAAGGTTTCCTGAAGAAGATTTATTTTCTTCGCAGTGCGGGTTCGAGTCCCGTGTCGACTACACGTGGTTTCCGTGTTTCGGAAATATATAAAAAGAGGGTAGTACCCGCCTAATATGCTCCCGTATGATGAGAAGTGGTGTCACTACCACAGGGACCTGAGCCGATTACTTGAATCTAAGTCGGTTGGTTAGTGTACCAGTAACAGGAGTAAGTTAACACACGAGTTCTAACCCCTCACGGAAGTGGGTTGCCGCTGAAATTCGGTATTGGGGACAGTCAGAAATGATTGGACGTTAATATGGTGGATATAGCTCAGTTGGGAGAGCACTTGGTTGTGGTCCAAGGTGTCACGGGTTCGATTCCCGTTATTCACCCAACATTGGAGAGATGGCAGAGTTGGTCTATTGCGTCAGACTTGAAATCTGAAGTACTCGCAAGGGTACCGTGGGTTCGAATCCTACTCTCTCCGCCAAAGTATAGTTTCTTAGCTCAACGGATTAGAGCGTTTCGCTACGGACGAAGAGGTTGGGGGTTCGAATCCCTCAGGGACTACTATTGGAAGATTACCCAAGTTGGTGAAGGGGCTTGTTTGCTAAACAAGTAGGATGTTAAAGTCGCGAGGGTTCGAGCCCCTCATCTTCCGCAAAAATTATCTTAATTGGTTTTAACGCCGATAGAATATTTTTAGCGTAAAAAGTATTTTTTATTTACTTCTTTGGGTTTAATAGTTGCTCACTTGAGGTAGTTACTGTTAAACATTTACCTATCATTGTATTTGTTGTTGTTCCGTAATGTATAAACCCAACTGCTAGTGGTGAAGTTGTAGATGGTTTGTCGAAATTTACATAACCAACTACTCCACCTGTTGTCATTTCCCATACAAACCCAAAATCGGTATTTGGGGCCCACGTTGTTGTTGTAAAAACCCTAAAAGTTCCAACTATTACTCCTGTTCCATTTGGTATAATTGGAGATGTTTCGTTGGTAAAGATATTTGTTGCTGATGAGAAATTTAATTTTCTTTGTCCTGAGATATACGGTAAGTTAGTTGTTCCTTTTTTAGGCCAACCTAACCATTCTGAAATAGTATTGTCATTTAACGCTTTCCACGTTATAGTTCCCGTTGTTATATTTGGGGAATGGACTCCACGAATAATCAAAGAGTTTAATTTAATTACTGATGTACCAGTGTTTGTTAATCGAATCTGAAAATCTGCGGTATTTGTTGTTGAACTCAACCACTCCATATCCATTTTAACTGATACTGTTGGAGCAACGTTAGTTAATTCTTGTAATCTTTGTTCTTTAATTCTCATTTTTTTTATTTTCTTTTTTTATGTATCATCTACATAATATAATTATATTTAAAAAGTTTATAAATTTAATTTAATATAAATTTATAAGAGTAATCTTAATTCATTTTTCTTTGCCAATTCAAATGTTATTCGTATATTTGTAATATGAAAAATCAACTACCATACTGTAATACTTCTGAAGCAATTAAAGGTTATGATAATTCTCCTATCGCAAAATCTGAAACAAATGATTGTGTTGTTCGTGCAATAGCATCAGCATTTGACCTTGAGTACGATAAGGCTCACAAGTTTGTTGCCGATACATTTGGTCGTAAACCAAAACAAGGTACTTTTGGTTTTGGCCCTGGTATGAATAAGATTGCGGAAGAAAGAACTCGTATTGGTAGAAAATGTATCAAACCTGTTGGTAAAAAAATTGATTCATATCGATTCTACTCATTATCTTATGATGTGAAAGTTAAGGGTCAAAAAACTAGTAGACAAATGACTGTTGGGACTTTTATTGCAAAAAATCCAAAAGGTACTTATGTTGTTACTGTTAAAAGACACGCATTCACAATTAAAGATGGTGTGGTAATAGGTAATCGTGAAGACGCAATTCAAAAAAGAAAAATAATGTTACTTGCTTGGAAAGTTGGTAGTTAATTAGTATTTTTGTGTAATGAAAAGAATTAGTAAAAAAAATTATAGTATGAAAAAAAGAATATATTTGGACGATGTAAGAACTCCTGTTGAGAAAGACCAATGGGTAGTTGTTCGTTCTTACGATGAATTCGTAGAAAAAGTGAATGAGATTGGTTTGGAGAACATTAGTTTAATTTCTTTAGACCACGATTTAGGCGACACCGCAATGGCGGAATGGCATAAAAATGTTTACCACAATTACGAATTGAACTACGATAACATCACTGAAAAAACGGGGATGGATTGTACTAAATGGTTGGTAGAGAAATGGATGGACGGACAACCTATTGTAGATGTTGTAATCCACTCAGCAAACGCTATTGGTAGTGCAAATATGATGGGATACATCAATAACTACCGTCACATCAATCGTTTACCTCAAAATTGTGTAAGAGTTCAAATCGAACATACTGTATAATATGGAGAAGTGGAATCATAAAATAAATGCCGTTTTAGAGGTAATGTGGATGATAACACTCCCGTTGGTTATTGCTAACGGGTTGTTTTATCTCCTTGGAAGTTTTATCGCTTGGGACTTTGACCCATTTCATTGGTGGGCGTTCACAACTACAGTTGGTAGAGTTTTAATGGTAATCGTTGAGGTTGCTATATTAGTTAACATCCCTACTTGGTGGGACCAATTTGATAAATAATGAATATATTCATCCTCGATTACGACGTTAAAAAATGTGCACAATATCACGTAGACAAACACGTGGTTAAGATGATATTGGAAACCGCACAATTATTGTGTGGAGTTCACCACTTGACCCCCCAAGTTACCCCCCAAGTACCCTACAAGTTGTCACATAAAAATCACCCTTGCTCAATATGGACAAGAGAATCATTATCAAATTATTTGTACTTGTGTGAATTGGGTTTGGAGTTATGTAAGGAATACACTTACCGATATGGAAAACGACATAAATCTCAGGATGTAATTGAATGGTGTTTAATTAATAAACCAAACATTCCTGATGTTGGATTTACAGAACCTGCGATGGCGATGCCAGATGAATATAAAGTTAAATCCGTGGTTGAATCCTATAGAAATTATTATATGGGGGCAAAATCAGGATTTGCGGTATGGAAAAATAGAGAAAAACCTTTTTGGTTTAAAATAAAAGTATTAGATTTACAGTATGATTAAGATAGAAGCGGATAGTAAAGGTAGATTCCCTGATGTGTGGATTTTTTCAGACCCACATTACAATCACAAAAATATATGTCGAGGTATAACAAACTGGCGTACGAAAGATGATGAGGTTCCAATCTCACAAACTCGTGACTTTGATACCTTGGATAAAATGAATGCAGCAATCGTTAATAACATTAACGAAACCGTAATGCAAGACGATATTTTAATTTGTCTTGGAGATTGGAGTTTTGGTGGATTTGAATCAATCAAAGAATTTTGGGACCGAATTGTTTGTAAAAACATTCACTTGATTCTTGGTAATCACGACCACCACATTGACAGAAATCGAGGAGGTTCTCAAGGGTTGTTTAAAAGTGTTGAACACTACAACACCCTTGAAATGGGTCAATTCAAATTTCGTTTGATGCACTACCCAATAAGTTCTTGGGATGGTTTAAACAAGGGTGTTATGCACCTTCACGGACACTGTCACTTACCAACTAGTTTGAGATTTGGTAAAGGTCAACGTATGGATGTGGGGATGGATGGGCACCCTGAGTTCAGACCGTACCACGTGATAAGAGAAGTGGTTCCATTGTTACGTCACCGAGATAAAGTATCTGAAATGGATAACGACCACCACACGGACGATTTAAAAGGGGTTGTAGGGTAATGGCTTGTAAAGAATGTCCTTGGGTTGTAAGGAATAAACATAATGATATGATTGTGGGGTTCTCCAAACGAATGGACAAACCCCATAATTGTCATATGATTTCTCCTGAAATAAGAGGAGGATTGTGGGATATAAAAGAAAAAACTAAATGTAATGGGAGGAAAGAATACGAGAAAAACCGTGATAAACGAGGAACTCAGCGAGAAACAACAGAAAATGTATGATGAGTGGTTATCACACATTAAAGCGATTTATGGTGAATATGGATTATTCACTTGGAAAATAACTCCAAACGGAATTGGTAGTGGAATTGCGGTTTATAGTCACAAAACAAGAACAGAATTAGATTTAACCGACGTTGATAGTTGGTAATTAAATAAAAAGTATTATCTTTGTCAAATGTTAGAAAAATTGAACAAATATTATAAGGATGAGTTGGTGCAAAAACAAGTGCACCCTGTACTCCCTTTGACTATATGGAACTATACTCCAAAGGTTCAATACGGGGAAGGTAATGCTCAATATAAATTTTGGGATGATGTTACTAAACAATGCCGTGGGTTGGTTACTGACAATGAAGGTAATGTTGTGGCAAGACCATTTAAGAAATTCTTCAACATAGAAGAAAATCAACATACACCAACTGAACAATTTGACGTTTACGAAAAAATGGATGGTTCTTTAGGGATATTATTTAACTATAAAGGAGAATGGGTTCTTGCCACTCGTGGTTCTTTCACTTCTGACCAATCTGTTAAGGGTACTGAGTTACTTCAGAAATACGACTATCAGAGATTAAATCCTGACTACACTTATTTGTTTGAGATAATATATCCTGAGAATAGAATAGTTTGTACTTACGATTTTGAAGATTTAGTGTTATTGGGAATGATACATACCGAAAGTGGGGATGAAGTTAACATACATTCAGGTAATGATGAGGATGTTAGATTCAAAAATCTTTTGAATAACTTAGGATTCAATATCGTTAGAAAGTACGATGGTATATCTGACTACACTTATTTAAAACACGCAATATCTGATAATAGAGAGGGGTTTGTCGTTAGGTTCTCTAATGGAGATAGAATGAAGATAAAAGGAGAAGAATACCTTCGTCTTCATAAGATAATGACTAACCTATCAACTACAGGTGTTTGGGAGGTTTTGAGTTCTGGTGGTAAAATGGAGGACTACTTGAAGGATGTTCCTGACGAGTTTTACAAAAAAGTAAAACAGTACGTCTCAACTTTAAATTATAACCATTATCAATACTCAGAATATGCTGGAAAAATGCACGATTATTTCAGATATGGAAAATATAATGATAATGAAAAAGAATATTCTAAAAAAGAATTTGCAGAACATTTAGAGCGTAATAAGATACATCCTAAGGTTAAATCTATCTGTTTTGCTATGTGGGACGGAAAACCATATGACAATATCATATGGAAATATTTAAAACCTAAATTTGAAAAACTATAAAAGTACGACAATGTCGTACTTTTTTTATGTCTAACATATATTTATTATTAAAAATATTTTAAATGACAAGTATTATAGTAGCATTTATATCGGGGGTGTTAGGACCCGTAATTCTTTTATATATTAAGAAACTAATGGATAGTAAGAAGGATATTCCTGATATGGTTAAAGAAACGTTACAAGTTAGTGAACTTATAACCACAAAAATAGAACACATTAAAGATGAATTTAAAGCCGATAGAGTTTGGATAACACAATTTCATAACGGAGGTCATTTTTATCCAACAGGTAAATCTATGGCTAAATTCAGTGTTATTTATGAGACTGTTTCCCAAAATACAAATTCAATTCAAGCAAATTTCCAAAACATTCCTGTTAATTTATTTAGTAAGTCTATCAATTATTTATTAGAAAATGATGTAATTGAAATTCCCGACTATACAAACGCAACTATAGCAACTCACGGGTTAAAATATATTGCAGTAGATACAGGTTGTAAATCAGGGTATTTATTCGCGATAAAAACAATTGATAATAAGTTTATTGGAACCTTAGGTTTAGATTTTTCAAAAAGAAAAACAAACCTTGATGTAGAGTCAATAAATCACCTACAAGTTCACGCAACCTCAGTTGGTGGAGTATTGATGGGTCACTTAGAAAGATAATTACATAAATTTTTCTAAATCATCGTAGAATCCTGAAGGAATAATTCTACCATTTCCGTAAACTAATTCGTCAGTTACTTCATCACCACTAATTTCCAATAAATGTGTGGTATTTGCAAAGTCGTCTTGAATGTTTTCACTTTCTCCATCGTCAACACCTACTTCATTTGCTGCAAGTAAGAATGTTTTTTTGGAATTAAAGATAGGTTCTTGAGTATTGTTTCTTAATAATTTTTGTTCTAATGTAGTTTTAAGTTGGTTATCGTAAGATACGTAATAACTTAGGTCGTATGGGACAAAATCTTGTGTATCATTATATCCTTGCCCATCACAATATCCGCACTCTGATTGACCTTCACCGTCACATTCTGAACAAGTTACTTTACCTCCTCCTTGACATTCGTCACAAGCGTCACCTTCATCACCTACTTCACCTGAACCACCACATTCATCACAATATTCTTCACCTGAACCATCACAAGTATGACAGTCATATGTTCCGTCACTCATACATTCTTGACAATCAATTGTTTGATTATTATCCCCAAACTCAACAGTAGAAAAAATAAAAACATTATTGTCAAACTCAGACATTATTTCTGCAGGGTCCTCATTGTTTGATATTTTTTTAGCGATAAATACTAATTTAATTAAATCAATTGGTTTTAACATAGTTTTAAACGGTAATGATGTGTTAGTTAATATTTCTTTATATACCGCCTCTAAAGTAACACCTTGTTGTATAAATGGTTGGATAGACTTCGCTAATGCAATTAGTTTCATAATGTGATTAATTTTAATTATAAATACCAGTATTTATAACATATGGTAACAGGTTTAGAAAAAATACTTAAACACTTCATAAATGGAAAGGAATTCTCTCCAGGATTGATTGTTAATGTTCTCAGTGTTGAAACGGATATGTATGACAATGTTAGAGTTGTCTTTGATGTGGATAACGTTGGGAGTGTCCCGTATAATCTATTAATTATTGGGGTTAATTTAAAAGGCGAAATTGAAAAACTTTCTGAATATATATCATTTGAACCCAACCATATCTATGTTAGTTATGTTGGTCAGAAAAAAGGACTTCAAGATATCTTACACATACAAGGTTCAGAAGTACCATTTAGTGATATATTTTATTTAACAAATTCGTTTAAATCTGAATTACTACATAATCTACAAGACATTAATCAGTTACCTGTTAACCATCATCACGGAAAGAAAGAACACCTTAACGTTCTTGGTAAGTTTATCCCAAGAATCGGGGTTAGTGATTTTAGAGATGAATTATTTTTAGATTTAACATTCAGAGTTAAGGGAACAGAACCTAAAATGGAATATGATTTACAACAATTAGAAGGGGATGTCGATGAGGAATTAATCAACGACAATTTTCCTGAATATAAAAATATAAGAGAGGCGTTATCTAACACATTTGATAAATGGCCAAGAAACTTTTACTTTGATGACGATGGAGTTGATTTACCCTATTGGATGGAAGAAGTCTTTAGAATATCGATAAGTTTAGTTTAATTTAAATATTTAATAGTATGAAACAGAATTTAATAGAAGAGATAAGAAGAAATAGAAAACTTATGAATATCAACGAAGCGGATATTGAGGGGGTTGATGAATTGGTTTATAATCCAGCAACTAAAAGTGGTGGAGATATTGGTCACGGATATGACCACGGAACAAGAATAAACGGAATTACTTGGTCAGGACACGAGGACCATTTACATCTTGGTTTTACTGATAGAGATGTCGCAATGAAAATCATTGACAAAGCCGACCAAATGGGATTAAGAACAACTGAAAATCCTTACGCCAAAAAAGATTCTAATGGTAAAGTTGATAATGTTCATACTACAGGTAGTTTTCACTATAAAGTGTTTCCAGGAGAACCTAAAGTAGGTGGTGGTGTCGATATCAGTGGTGATGAGGATAAAATTGTTGAACTAATTAAGTGGGTTGAAGATGAATACGCTCACGGCAATTATAAAATTGATTATGACACCAACGAAGATGGGGAAGATTTATTATCCAAGGTTTTAAATTATAAAATTGGAGACTTATCCTTAAAAGATTTAATATCCAAAGCGGGGACAGGAATCACAGACTTACTTTCAAAATTATTTTAAATAAAAAAACCCTCCAATGGAGGGTTTATTATTTTGGCTCAGTAAGAATTACTTTACTGATGTAGTGTCAACTTTAGTTGTGTCTACAAATACTTTAGCCGAATCAACTGAAACTGCCGTTGAGTCTGTTGTTGTCTCCTCTGTTTTAGTAGCGTTACCACCACAAGAAGCCAATAATGTAACCACACCGATTGTTAAGAATACTTTTTTCATTGTCTGTTTTTTTTTTAAGTGTTTATGTTTGAGATTATAAATATAATGAAACCATAGATATTGTCAATACGAGAAAAAAAAATTAAGGGGGAATAAACCCCCTTAAAATTTGGTGGAGATGGAGAGATTCGAACTCTCGTGTTGTCCATCTTGACTACTAAGGACTACGCACATAGGACATTGTTTAATCTAACAATCCGAAATCCCACAGTTCCCTTATTATACAGTTCGGTTTACTGAAAACTAATCTTCTACCATCTGATTATACTCTGATTGGTTAGAGTTTGTACCTTTTTGGGTAGGTACCACACCTTGAAGACTTCTGTTCCTAGGTTATATGTCAGTCGACCCGAATGTTTTTGTGCTTACGCTACAGAAACAAGCTCATCTTGTTTAACAAGACCTAATAGAGCCATTTTGTCTAAAACGTTGCCGCTTAGTCGTTTTGAATCAGTTTTACAAGGTTAACTCAGCCTCGGTACGCCCCGAATAACCAACTATGTCAGTCAATTCCATTCATCCCCATATTTTCAAAGAACACTACAAAGATATAAATACTTTGGTAAATATCCAAGTGTTTGAGGTATTTATTATAAAATAATAATAATGAGAATTTTCGAAGAGTCAAATCCTGATTGGTTATATATGCAACTTCATATGTTTAAGAGGGGTCTTGTTGACGCAAAATCCTTAAACGATGATTTAATATTCAACGTTAGGGACAATGGTATTATGAGTTTAAAATTTGAGAACGACGAGCAATACTTTAGGTTATTTGATTTATCGAGTGACGATGTATGGTTTTTAAATAATTTATTTAGTTCTTACGGTGGACTTGAGTTGTTTGACAGTTATAGAGGTGAGGAAGATTGGAATGAAGGATACATTATTCATTACATATATACCGATAATATGGAATTAATGGAGGAAATTAAAAGAATAGTTTCACCCCAATTAGACCTTACAGAAAGTAGTGACGTGAGTAATTTTTGTCAGTTATTAAACGAACTATTTCCAAAAAGAATTGATAACATTGTTAGTGATTACACTGGAGAGATGGAAACCGCAATGCAAAATTCAATGTTAAAAGAAATTAGAGAAGAGTTATGTGATATCTTTAATGACGACGGTATCCACGGTTCTGATGGATGTTTTTACAAGTATTTTACCACTGTCGACGCATTAATCAAATTATACGACAAATACGGACAAAAAAATTCAGATTTAATAACCCTACTAACCAAAGTAGGTCACGATAAATCTGTTGACGGCAATTATTATGAGGACATATACGAATACGCATCAAATGCCCCGTTTGATAAAGATTCTTTTAATAGATACTTAAAATATCAATTAGAATCTATCATTACTGATATGGAGGACGATGAAAAGTTTATAGACGTTAATGGGTATAAAGATACTGTCACCTATATTACCAAAAAATACCAAATGGGGACCTGGTATGATTTACCTAAAGATAAGAAAATTATGTTTAAGGTTATTAGAGTTAACCCTGAGGATAATCGTATCGAACTTGAATACAAACCCAAAGGTACTATGGATTTCAAAAAAGGAAGCGTTGATTTGGAACAATTTAATCTATTCCTACACCACCCGACACTATTTTAATTTGTTTTTTTAAATTTAATTGTTTATCTTTACGCTTAATTATATAAAACTATGGCGAGAGATTTGCAATTACTTAAGGACGTATTATCAGTACCAACACACACATATCAAGAAGACTTAATGGTCCAATTTATTGCGGATTGGTTAAAAGAAAATAATATTGATTATTACGTTGATGAACATTTAAACGTTTATGCCACTAAACAGACAGGAGAATTACCTGACGACTTTGTATTTCCTTGCGTTGTTGCACATACTGATACAGTACATAGAATCGATACAATTAACGTTAGAGAAGAAATGTTACCGAATGCTCATAAAGAGTTAAAACTTTCCCTTAAAGCTTATAATGACAAAGGAGAACCAACAGGGATTGGTGGTGATGATAAATGTGGGGTATTTGCCTGTTTTGAACTTTTAAAAGAATTACCAAATCTAAAGGCGACATTTTTTGTGTCTGAAGAAACGGGATGTCACGGGTCAAAAATGGCGGACCCAAGTTTCTTTACCAATGTTGGATATGCAATTCAGTTCGACGCCCCTGAAAATTGGATGGTAACCGAAACTTGTTTTGGTGCTAGATTATTTGAAAGAGAAAGTGAATTTTTTGAAAAATGTGATAAGGTACTTACCGAGAGTATGAACGATAAACGTCAATATATGGTTCACCCATACACGGATGTATATGCTTTGAAAACTAAATTTGACTTCTCCTGTATTAATTTCTCAGTAGGTTATTATAACTATCATACCAAACACGAGTACGTAGTTATTGAGGATACGTTTAACGGTGTTGAAATGGGTAAACAAATGATTGAATCCCTTGGGTATAAAAAGTATCATCACGAACCTCAGAAATCCCCGACATTTAGATATTGGTAAAAAAATAACCCCTTCTTTCGGAGGGGTTTTTTATTGTATTATAGAACAAGAAAAAGGGGATTAACTCCCCTTTTTCTTTTTAACTTTAACAGACACTGTTTCACCATCTTCAGTAGTTAAGATGACATTAACCCCTTCTTTGATATTCCCTTTAAGAACTTCTTCAGAAATGTAGTCTTCTACTTTATCTTGAATAGCTCTTTTTAAAGGACGAGCTCCATACATTTCATCAAACCCAACTTTAGAAATCATTTGAGAAATTGAATCATCAAACGTTATTTGATATTTCATACTATCAAGACGAACTTTTAATTTATCTAATTCGATAGTGACAATTTTATCAACATCGTTTTGACCTAAACTATTGAATATAATTGTATCGTCAATACGATTCAAGAACTCAGGAGCGAAAAATTTCTTTAACTCCTTCTGTAATGTTTGTTTTCTTAATTCCTCATTAACAAATGCGTTATTAGAGTTAGAGAATCCCACACCATTACCAAAGTCCTGTAATTTTTTAATCCCCAAGTTAGAGGTCATAATTATAATACAGTTCTTGAAGTTAATCTTACGCCCTAATCCATCGGTCATATGACCATCGTCTAACATTTGAAGTAAAGATGAGAAGATGTCTTTATTTGCCTTCTCAATCTCATCAAATAAGATTACAGAATAAGGTTTATTTTTAACTTGTTCAGTTAATTGTCCACCTTCATCATATCCTACATATCCTGGAGGGGCTCCAATTAAACGAGACACAGTATGTTTTTCTTGATATTCTGACATATCCATACGGATAAGGTTATCAACACTACCAAAAACTTCTTTTGCCAATTGTTTAGCTAGATAAGTTTTACCAACACCTGTAGACCCTAAGAAGATAAACGAACCAATTGGGCGATTTGGGTCCTTTATACCTAAACGGTTTCTACGGATAGATTTTGAAATACGTTTAACTGCGTCAGACTGACCAATAACTCTATCGTTTAGATTAACCTCTAAATCAATTAATGCCTTTGTATCGTCAGCATTTAACTTACTTACAGGAATTTTAGTCATATTAGAAACTACATCGTAAACTAATTCAATTGGAACCACTTTTTTCTTAGTGGTTAAACCCTCCTCAAATTTTCGTTTTTCCTCATCTAATCTTGCTAACACTTTTCTCTCCTTATCTCTAAGTTCTGCGGCCTCCTCATATCGTTGGTTTTTAACCACCTCAACTTTTTGATTTTTAATCTCTAACGCTTTAGCTTTCAACTCCTCAATAATTTCAGGTAATTTCATATCAACTTGACTACGAGCCCCAACTTCGTCTAATATGTCGATAGCCTTATCAGGAAACTCTCTGTCGGTGATATATCGTTCGGCTAAATTAACACACGCCTCTAATACTTCATCGTTAAAGGATACTTTATGAAAATTTTCGTACTTGTCTTTAATATTTTGAAGAATAACTAAAGTTTCTTCTTTAGTTGCCCCGTCAACAATTACCTTTTGAAAACGACGTTCTAACGCTCCGTCTTTTTCAAAGTTTTTACGATACTCGTCTAAGGTAGTAGCCCCAACACATTGGATTTCACCTCGAGCAAGTGCGGGTTTAAAGATATTAGACGCATCTAATGAACCTGAAGAGTTACCAGCACCAACGATAGTGTGAATCTCATCAATAAAGATGATAATATCAGGATTTGCCTGTAATTCTTCAATAATTACTTTCATTCTTTCTTCAAATTGTCCACGGTATTTTGTTCCCGCTACGATTGAAGTCATATCTAATGAAAGGATTCTTTTATCTGCCAAATTTCTTGGACAATCTCCCTCATAGATTTTCATCGCCAAACCCTCAACTATTGCGGTTTTACCACAACCAGGTTCACCAATGATTATTGGGTTATTTTTCTTTCTACGAGAAAGTATTTGAGCGATACGTAAGATTTCTTTCTCCCTACCAACCACAGGGTCTAATTTACCTTGTTCGGCAAGTTTAATCAAATCACGACTAAAATTATCTAACGCTGGGGTTGAGGAGTCAGAAGGCCGTTTATTTTCTTTTCTGTTTTCATTGTCCATCGATTCTATCATATGTTATTTATTTGTTTTTACAAAGGTACAAAAATTATTTTAAAAATCCAACATTGACAAAATGTCATTATGAAATAATTATGTATGACAAAAAGTCATATATACTATTTGACTTATGTCAATCTTTCATTTATTATTGTGATGGTACAAATTTAGATATAAAATTCGTGAATAAAAAATAAAACTTTAAAAATTTAAAAAAACTATGTTTGGAAGAAGAAAAAACTTTAATGACATTTTCAGAGATTTTGACGCAATGTTTGGTCAATTCGATTCTACCTTTGGGATTAACCCATCAAACCTTTCTAAAGAAAATGGTTCAGACGAACTTGGGGATTGGACTAAAGAAACTTATTCATCGGAAGATGGCTCAGTCTTTATTACAAACTTCATAAGAACAGGTAATCCATCTCCTAATAAAAACAGTTCTCTCGATAAGTTAAAAACTCAACTTAACTTGTCAATTGAAAGTGAAAATTTTGAGGAGGCGGTTAAATTAAGGGACCAAATTAAAAAGTTTGAAAGTAATAAAGAACAACTTAACAAACTACAAATTGAACTTAAAAAATCTATCTCAAACCAAGACTTTGAAAAATGTATTGAACTTAGAGAAGAGATTAAGAAATTAAACTCATAATATTAACCCCCATATATGTTGGGGGTTTTTTATTTCCCATATATTTATGTATATGAGACCTTTTGAAAAATATATTAAACAACTTGGAGCTGATAAGGAGTTACAATCAATCTATAGTAAATTACGCCATTGTTTCAAAAGAGAAGGATGGTCAGAAGAAGATTTAGTTAAACCTCCATATTACCCACAAGATATAATGAGGTATTACCAAGAGTTTAGTAGCGAACATAGTAGATTATTCAACGAAGTTAGAATGTATTTTGATATTGACCATAATGAGTTTATAGATTATCTTAAAAAAGAGATGAAGCAAATTGATGATGAAACTCCACTAAATGTATCAAATGACTAATGTTATGGCAATTAAAAAAGAAACAATCCAAGGAACTAAAATAATTAACGAAATCGATTCAAGTAATATAACTAAAACTGAATACGATACAGAAACCAGTAAACTAATAGTCGAGTTTAAAAATGGTTTAAAATATGAGTACGATGAAGTACCTCATAAAACTTACACCCAATTTAGAATGGCGGAATCTCAAGGTAAGTTTTTCAATTCAAATATTTCTAAGACGTATAAATACAAAAAGATTTAACAAAGTTAAGTTTTTAGGTATTTATGTATAATGGATAAACACTCAAGTATACTACAAAGTTTTTCACTTCAAGATAAATTAAATCCTGAGGTGTGGAATCTCGCAAATGAAAGTTCAGAAATTATGAAACCTGAAATTAGAGAGAGACTTTTAGAAATTGCTTATGAGTTTATTGAATTTTTAGAAATTCCCGTTTTTGTTGATGATATAATATTAACAGGGTCTCTATCAAACTATAATTGGTCTAAATTTTCTGACTTTGACCTACACTTAATTATAGACTTCAATCAATTTCCTAAAGACGCTATCGAGTTGTACCAAAAACTTTTTAATTTAAAGAAAATGTTGTTTAACAATAATCACGATATTACCATAAAACAGTACGAGGTTGAGTTATATGCTCAAGATGAAACAGAACCTCACGAAAGTACTGGTGTGTATTCAGTGTTATATGATGAATGGATTAAAAAACCTAAAAAAGAAAACGTAACCATAAATAAAAAAGAAATTGAGAATAAAACCAAAGAATGGATGAATGCCATTGATGAGGTTATTGAAAACGCCGATGGTGAGGAATTAGAAGACGCCAAAGAATTAATTAAAAAATATAAAGATAAAATTAAAAAATTTAGACAGTCGGGTCTTGAAAAAGGTGGAGAATTCTCTAACGAGAACTTGGTGTTTAAATTCTTAAGAAGAAATGGGTATATTGAAAAACTATATGATTTTGAAAATAAATTAATGGATAAAAAACTATCATTACAAGAGAAGAATCTTAATTCTGTGAAATAATGTATAGTTCGATATATTTATAGATAAAAATATTATGGAAACAACATATTTCATAGGTAGTTGATTTCCCACACTAATTAATAAATTAAAAAAAATTTAAATAAAAATAAAATGGCAGACTTACAACCAATAGGAAGCGAAAAACTTCAAGGGATGGAAAAAATACAAAGGATTATTGAAATCGCAAGATTTAACGAATCTAAACCATCTACAATTAACGAGACTTCAAGAAACGAGTATAACATTAAACTTGCTGATGGTAATGAATATCAAATTGTAAGAGAAAAGACAGGTTATATCATTAAACAAACAATTAGCGAATCAAACGCCGAATATCTTGTACCAATACAAGAAAGAAAATATTTTAACTCATATTCACAAGCATTAAAGAAATTAAATTTAATGGCTAAAGATATGAATGATATGTACGGCAATGACGAAGGTACTTCTTTGTTTTCAGAACAAAAAAGATTCACTTTGAAGACTCCAAATTCACAAAAAAAAAATAATACCCCTTCGGATGACGTAGAAAACATACCTGCACCATCAGGATTAGGTAGTACACCTCCACCACCTCCATCGGGATTAGGTAGTACACCTCCACCACCACCTTCAGATTTAGGAGATACTCCTCCACCACCACCTTCTGATTTAGGGGATACTCCTCCACCTCCACCACCTTCTGATGAAGAAGATATGGATATGGGTGATGATACTGAAATGGGTGATGAACAAGATGATGTTGTTACATTCAAAACAATTCAAAAACTTACAGGAAAATTAGGACAAAAATTAAGAGCGTTATCTTCTAACGAAGAAGAAGATATGACTTCAAAAGACATTAAGTACGTTATTAATTCAATATTATCTGCGTTAGATTTAGAACAATTAGACGAAGAAGATTTAGAAGATATTACAAACAAACTAGAAGGGGCTGAGGAAGAGTTCAATCCTGAAGAAAAATTTGGTGGAGACACTGAAGACGAAGAAGGTCAAGATATTCCAGACGAAGAAACAGAAGAACCTATTGGTTTTGGTGAGATGGGCGAAAGCGATAACGCTTGGGCTGACTTAGGAAACGAAATAGCACAAAAAACAGGTATTGCAGCAACAACCGCAAGATTTGGTGGTAAAGGTGGAGAAATGGAAGAGAATACCCGTCACATCGACAGAATTGCTAACTCAGTTTTTGAATCTAAAATTGAAGACACCTTGATGAAGTATTTTAGAATCACTGAAAGTGAGAAAAAGTATAACACTCAAATTAATACTGAAAGAAAAACAAAAAGTAAAATAACGGTTTCTGAATTAGGTAGTGAAATTAAAAGATTATCCGAATCAGTTCAACAAGAGATTGGAGCTAAAAAATTCTTAAAAGAAAATATTAACTCTAAACTTATTGGTAAAACAAATAAGAAAAATTTAATTTTTGAATTAGGTAATAAACAATACAAAATTTCACCAAACGGTAATCTTATATGAGTTATTTAGTCTTTATAAACGGTTTAGGACCTAACTATAAAGGTGATAATATGTACGAGTTTATCTTTTCTGAAGAAGTTAAAGATATATGGGATGAAAGTTGGGAGGCAAAACCTTCCAACGGTTACCCAAAACCACCTGAACTTGATTATATAAAGAAAGTCGGAGTACTGAAAAATACCTCAATAGAGTTAGAATTAATTCAGAACTCCGATTTTTTTAGTTTTATGGATAGTATGGACGGGGTTGTTGCTTTAGGATGGGAGAAGGAAAGTGAAAATATTGATTTTACTAATACGAAAAGATTAGTCTTTCATTTTGGAGAAACTGAACAAGAAATTAAAAATAAATTATATGAACGAGATGTCGTTCTTGAATTTGAAAAAAAAGTAGTATATGAAAACTAACAAATATTCTAACCTATTAAGATTTGGGTTAACACCAAGAACCTTAACAACTTTAAGTGAGTCTGAAATTAATACCTTACATAAAAACCTTATTGAAGGTAGTAAACAAGAAACTAAAGAAGTTGAAACTGTTCAAACTAGTGTATCGAAATATTCTAAAAGTGAAGTTGACGCCGCGAAAGCGAAAGGACAATCATTACCAGCGGGTAAATCGGTTAAACTAAACCCTGATGGTAGTATGGACGTTGAAATGTCTGAAGGTAAAAAGAAAAAATCTAAAAAAATTGACGCGTTTGCAATTTGCACGTCTCAATTAGGTAATGAATTTGGAACTACTAAAAGAAATTTATGGACTCCAAAACAAAATAACAAATACGAAAGATGTGTTAAAGCGATTAAACAATCTGTAAATGAAGGAAATGATGTTACCTCTGTGTTTTTAGAAAATAAAATACTATCTTTGATTGAAAAACATATTCAACCAAAAATGAGCAAAGGAGATTTAATGAATTTAATTAATAGTAAAACAAATAAGGTTACGGAGACTACTAAAGAAGCCCCTGTTAAGACACCTGTTAAGACACCTTCAAAACCTGATAAAGACAATCCGTATAAACCTAAGGTATCTCCAGCTCCAAAAGCTCGTAAATCAGAAACTATTGAGTCAACTGAAACCGCACCTTCAAAACCTGCGCCTACGACAAAACCTGGTACTAAGACTCCACCAAAACCTGAAAAAGGAAATCCATATCAACCTAAAACATCACCGAATCCAAAAGCAAGTACTAATAAGTCAATGCCAAGTTGGATGTCGTTTGACACTCTTGGAATTAAATTAAAAAAATAAAATGGCAAAGTTAAGAAAAGACACCAAAGAAGCAATAGACTACGGTCAAGGACGCGAAAGAATGAATCCTGACTTAGAAAACAAACTTAAAACTCAGACAACAAGTTTATCTAAAAATCCCGCATTTCCTGATGTAAATAAGGATGGAGTTCCTGATACTTTTGAAGAGTTAGTAGCGTCTAAAAGATTTAAAGATGTTGTTGAAAGAGTTAAACGATATACAGGAATGAATGATATTTCAGGTCAAAATGCCTTTATGCAGTTACAACGAGCTTTAATGGGTTCCGTACAAAAAGTAATGCAAATCGAGTCTGAAAATAAAGAATATCTTGAAAACTTAGCCGTTGATTTGGTTATTAAAGAAATGGGTATTCCTGATGGGTCCTTTCAATTTGACGCCAAATTAGTTGGTATGGGAGGAATTGACCAAAGTAGATTCCAACAACAAGGTGAAGAACCTGAAGAAGAAGAAATTGAACAACAATTTGGTAAAGATTCTGAAGATGCCGAAGAGGACTTAGAAGACTTTATGACCGCAATGGAAAAATTCGACTTAGAAAAGGCTAAACGCAGATTCATTAACGCGTTAATCCAAGGGTCATCCAAAAAAGGACATTATATGTTTGAATTGGTTAGAGCGGAATTAAATAGAATTAATCCTGAATTATTAAGTTTATATGGTGTGTTAATGTCAATAAATGATTTAGTTTATTGGTTAATGCCAGATGAAGCAGTCGAAATGATGGCGGGTAATCCATCTGCTATGGCAGGTAAAGAAGAAGTAGATGATACTACTGACCCACCAACAATTAGAGCTAGAGGGTTATTTTTCCCTGTGTTAATACACGAACTTATTAAAGGTGTTATGGAAGTTTTCGGTACTCACGGATTACCTGACGACCCTAAATCACAACAAATGATTATGGGTAGTACGGATACGTTACCAAACGAAATATGGGATTTAAGATTAGGTCCTGTAATTTGGGAAAAATTCACTCAAGCATACCCGTCAGAAGTATTTGAAGACGATAAAAAACATATCCAACACTACTTATTCGCAAGATTCTCAGCGTTAGACACTAAAGAATTTTTTGAAATTGCTAAACTTATTTTATCTGGAAATCCTAAAGGGGAAAAATTTATGAAAGATATGGTTAGTGATATTGTTACCGATTTAAAGAAACGAGATTTAGAGGATTCTTTAGGGAGTTATGAAGATGACGACTATGGAGATGACGACGATGACGATGGTTTAGACGATTTCTTAGGCGGCTTGGGTATCTCAAGACCTAAGTAATATATGTCATTCACAAAAGAACAATTAATACTTGAATATACTAAGTGTGTAAAGAATACTCCTTACGCACTTAAAACATATCTACAAACTTATGATAATACAAGTTCTCGATATGTACCGTTAGAATTATTTCCAGACCAAGTATCCTTATTAGACGATTACGAAAATTACAACGAAAATATCGCGTTAAAATATAGACAGGCGGGAGTATCTACCGTTACCGCGGCTTGGGCATCTAAAAGAATTGCCTTTGCATCTAAAAAGAAGCCAGAAAAAGTTTTGATTATTGCAAATAAGTTGGATACCGCTCAAGAGATGGCAAACAAAGTCAGAGCATTTATTGCTCAATGGCCCTCTTGGACAGGAATAGGATTTTCGGTTGAAAAAAATTCCCAAAGACATTTTAAATTAACGAATGGTTGTGAGGTTAAGGCCGTTGCAACATCTAAAGATGCCTTACGTGGATACACCCCAACCATATTAATATTTGACGAAGCCGCGTATATTGAAGCTGACGGTGATTTTTGGTCTGCCTGTATGGCCTCCCTATCTACAGGGGGTAAAGTAATAGTGGTATCAACCCCAAACGGGTATGACCCAATTTACTATGAAATTTATGACCAAGCATTAAGAGGTATGAATGAATTCAAAATCTCTGAAATGTATTGGTATAAAGACCCAAGATATGCCAAAGATTTACAGTTAATTAAAGTGGATGATTTAATTCATTATCTTTTAAACAGAGAGGAATATAAAGATTCCGATATTGTCGATTATAGTGGTACGCCATTCAAAGAAAGAGATTTTGATGAGATAAAACAAAAATTATCTGAAGGGTATAAACCACTCTCAAGTTGGTTTGAGGGAATGGTCAAAAAGTTAAAATTTGATAAACGAAAAGTTTCTCAAGAGTTAGAGTGTAACTTTTTAGGTTCAGGGGATAATGTTTTCGACTCCAAACAATTACAAGATATTCATCAAAATATGTTAAAGGAACCTGTCAATAAAATGATGGGAGGAGCATTATGGATATGGAAAGAGCCTGTCGAAGGACATAAGTACATTATGGGTGTC
>Ga0181346_1000008_pt1 | contig 83943 bp, 82 predicted proteins | sample Su13VDMM15DN_FD_130100 | JGI IMG/M metagenome (GOLD analysis project Ga0181346, IMG submission 130100) | Freshwater viral communities from Lake Michigan, USA - Su13.VD.MM15.D.N | ecosystem: Environmental > Aquatic > Freshwater > Lake | place: USA: Michigan | collected 2013-07-15 | reverse complement strand
TACAATACTTGGATTTTTTGATTGTAAATATGAAAAATCTGTAACAGGTCTGTTAAATTTATAGTTGTTTACATCGTTAAAATTAGCAATAATCTTTCTTGGTTCAAAAATAGTTAAACTCTTTTTAGTGTCGTAAACTTGGTTACCAGCAGCACTTTGGGCTTGGTTTAAATTATTAATACACCACGTTGCATCGGTATATGGTAACGTATCAACAACTAACGGTTCGTTAGATGCATTAGTTATTAAAGCTCTAAGAGCGTCTGATGATGTTGTTACTTGAGGTATCTTACCAATATCACTAGTCTTCAAAATACTGAATGAATTTTCAGTTAAACTCTTAATGTATGGAGTTACATAGAAGTCTCTAATGTAATCTTGATAGGACTTACCTGTCCCCATGTTTGAGATATTATTTAAAAACGTTGGATAGTTAGTTGCATTTAATCCGTAGTTTTTTAACTTGAATGTAATATATGGTGAACTAACACCTAACCCGTCTTTAATATTATTAACCTCTGTCTCAATATTAAGTTTAATTAAATCATTAATCTGATTTGAATTGGCTCTAACTAATCCCGAATAGTGAGATGTTAAAAATTGTCTTTCCCATATTTCATAGAAAAACTTAACCTCTTCTTTATTAGCATATGCAATACCCGCAGATGGAAACTCAATTGCATTTATATTAATAACATTGGTATCTCTTTGGTTGTCTAATGGTTGTTGAGCTATAGGATTTTGAAATTTTTGAGTAAGTCCTTTCATATACTCTTCCACAAATTCTACCTCAGGCCATTTGGAATAATTACCACCTTGTGTTCTATCAACTTCAGATGGGTCTCCGATATATTTTAATTGGAACCTACCTTTCTTATCGTCAGGTGTTTCAACAAAATATTGAGGCCAAGGGTAAACAGGAATCTGAGAATTTTCTGCCGCAGTATTTCCCAACAAAGAACCTTCACGATAAACTACATGGTCTCTTGTTTCACTACTAGGTGCTGATGATGGATTATCTAAAATTGCGCTCTTTCTTACGGGGTCGTACTTCACATTCCAAGCATTGGTGTGTACATCGTCTAACAATCTAATAAAGGCTTCTGCGGATGCCATAATAACCGCAATCATATTTCTAACCGTAGGATTAAACCCAAGACCAGTGTCTTTATCTTCAATCTTTTTTAATAAGTCGGCAGTTATTTTAGATTCATATTCCGATAACTTTTTATTTGCTTGAGTTTCTAAAGATGAAATGGTCGAATCAAATCTTCCGTTACCTTCAAAAATAAAATACTTTTCTTTAATTTCAAGGTAACTTTTTTTACCGTTAGTAATTATCTCATTTATACTTTTAGTAAATCCACCATATTGTGAAATCACTCTTTCAATCTGTTCTCTCGTAGGATTTGGGAATCCTGTTTGAGCAGTTGTAGTTGTAACCCAATCGATTTGTGACTCAGCAGTATTGTCCTTCAGAATCATCTCATACTTAATTGGATTTGGGATTGGTGTTTTACCCGTGGTACCTACTGTAGGATTTGCGGCTAAGGCATCGTTATATTTTTTAATATTCCCTTGTAATAAAGAAAACGCAGTATCTTTAGCTCCTTGGTCTAGGTTTTTAAACGCATAAACTTTGTCACCACCAAATAAAATAAGTGGTTGTGGGTTTAAATAAGTTGCGAACCAAGAGCTGTTTGAAGGTCCTCTAACGTTTGTGAAGTATTGTGTTAAAATTCCTTTATAGTTTCTAATGTTAGTTAAAGACTCCACATCCGTTTTAGGGAAAGAGTCCATAATTTGTTTTTCAAAATTATCTAACTTAACCATTAATTGGGCTAATGTTAATTCAGGTAAATCAGCAGGTATTAATCCTTTTGCTTTATACTCACTATAAACTTCAACTATTTTTTGATACCCTCTCTCAGTAACCAATTCAGTAACAACTGCGTCACTACTATTTGGATTATTAGAACCAATAGCCCCTTGAGTTTTAGATTGTGATTCAGTTGACTTATTACTTTGTTGTGGTGTAACGGGTGTCGCACCAAAATTAAATCTTTGGGAGTACATGTGTGGTGTTGCCAACAGGTGACCCATTGCAACTTCATTCAATATGTTGAACTTGTATCCTTTAAACGTTAATCTAACTTGGTAGTTACCACTAAACGAGTTGAAAGTTGCGTGGAATTTTTCCAAATTTAATTGATACCTAACCGCTTGCCCATAAAATCCTTTAAGTGTAAGGTAGAACGGTGGGTATGGTAAATTAAAGAAAGCGGAGTATGGTGAATTATTACCTAATTGAAACAAGGCTTTACCTTGTACGTCTTCCAACTGCATTTCAACAGATGGAATAAATGAAGTATTTGTTGTTATATTAATTTGAGTTATACCTAATAACCCATTGTCCATAACATTTAATTCATTGGCTACCGTGTTTAGAATATATGGTTTTGAACCCGCGGCTGTTTGTTGTCCAAGTTCTGCAGGCTGATTAGTACCGTCAAACTTTGTAGTATTTTTTCCTGTTAACTCATCATAATAACCTGTCCCTAAGAAGTTGTTCTTACTTGGTTTTAGGAAATTCATTTTAGCAACTGAAATGGTTCTTAACCCACTATCCTCAGGACTAATACCAACCGCTAATTTTGTTCTTGGTAATACTTCTGCCTCAAGATTAGCATACATGACCAAATTTTCATGGTCAACTAATCTTTCTCTAATATTTCCTAAAGCGTCAATGGTTTTGTTAGGGTCAACCACAATAAGATTATTGTAATCAAACTCTACATAAACTCTCCCACTGTTGTCTGGTCCTAAATTACCTACCATAATAATAAAAATGATTTTCTAACGCCGCTTTATAATCCTGTAGAGATGGTAGTAATGGGAAAGGAATAATCAATATAGCACCGTCATATATATTGTTTTCAAGACCACCGAACTGAGGATTCGCCTGAAGTATTAACCAATTAAAGTAAGGTGAATTATAATACTCTTGTGATACCTTATCTAACCTACTCTGAGCTACTTTATATATGTAAGCTTTGTCAGTTGGTTTTTGAGGAATGGGCACGTAAGGAACAACGGTCTGTTCTCCGTTTATTAAAAAATCACTATATCGGTTCCAATATTGAAATGCCATTAATTTAATTTTGCTTTTGATGTGTATGCACCTGTTGCTCCGTTTTCGTTATTCCAAGTGTTATTATTTGTGTTTGAATTAGTTGTTGCACCCAAACCTTTAATCATATTTTCTTGTGCCTTCTTCTTATCATTACTCGCACCATTTTCAATCGTATAAGTAAGTACTCTTTCCTTCTTATCAAAAGGTGTATACTTTAAAAAGTCTTTTAATTTAGTTTTTTCTAAATTGTCAATAAAAGCTTTAGTTATACTGTTTTCTTCCGCAAACACTGGTTTGGCTTGGCTTATCCAATAAGCATCGAACACAGAATCAATATTATCAGCACCATCACCAATTAAAGCTTTATTACCCTGAACATTACTAATTAACGCGTCTTTGAATGTTTGATATTTTTTTTCGTCTAAAACATCTTCAGAAACTATCATATATTGTCTCTTAAATGCCTTGTTGTCTACAATCAATGTGTTTGTACTAAAAGGTACGAATACATTCTCAATAGTAACCTCTTTAGTTATTGCCTTACCATTTGTCGCAGTTTCAAAAACTAAATTACCTGTGTAATTACCTTTCCCATAACTAAAACTACTATTGCTCCATATAACGGTATTAAATTCACCAATATTTGTTTGAATTTTTTTAATATCATCTTGTAATTCTAAGAACGTGTCCGCGGCCTTTGAATTTGTTGACACTTTATTAGTTCCAGTTGTAACATATACCCTAACGTTTCCTGTCTTACCTTGGTATCCGTCAGTACCTTTATCTGTAACACCTTCAAAGGTGATTAGATTTACTTTACCTAATGTTTGTAAGTAACCTTGTTCCGCAGTTGTTAGTTCTTGAGTAATTTTTGATATTGCATTTTGAAACGAACTTCTTTTGTTCTTAACAAAATTAAAGTAATTCTGTTTAACAGTACGAATTAACTTTTGAGAAAAATTTTTATTTTTTAAATTAATAAACTCTATGAATGGGTCACCTCCATTATTAATATCTTTTTCAAAATCAGAGAATATTCCATCAAAGCGTTTTTCAATATTACTTGGCTTACCAAATAAAACAACCGCAGGGTCTGCAACAGATAAATTACCTTGAGTATATGAACGTTCTATCATCCATTGTTGACGAACCGCATTATTATATTGATTAACACTTTCTTTAGTTTTATTAACAACTGTTGTAAAATATGTTTGTGTATCGTTAACCACTTGAACCATAAAATCCGAATAACTTAATGTACCTGTTTCTCCTTGGTCATTAATAACATTAGTTATAATGGTACCTACAGTTGAATTATTATTCTGGCCTGCATTTGGAGTCGCCTGATTTAAAGTTGGAGGACTAAGTAACGAATCTTGTTTTAAGAATTCACTATCAAGTATTTTTAAGAAATCTTCTTGAGCGGTAACATCTGACCTGTCATCATACATTTCAGTATTTGCATAATAATTGAATGTTAACGCATTTTGTAACTTGTCAACAGATTCTTTTAACCCACTACCTCCAACAAAGTTGAATGCCATTGTTACGTTAGCAATCATAGGTTGGATACCAATACCTTCAGGATTGATATCTAATTGTTCGTATTGAAGAGATAATGAGGTTGGGATGATTTTTGTATTATAAAAATCCCCAATTCTTAATACTAACACAGGAGGTGCACCAAACGCGGTGTTAATCGCATTGTTGTATTCCAATGTTGGTTTACTTTGTGGCGTATTTTGTTTTACTGTAGGTATTGTATCACCAGGTCTCATACATTGTTGTAAGAATGTAAGACGAGAGTTTAATCCTTCAGGTGTTGTTGAATGGAAGGCTGGTTGGAAAAATTTCAACTTATCTTTTAAGTTGTCATAAACCATAGGAGTTTCCGCTTTGATTGTTTCAAAGTAATCACACTCCGACAATAAAGACCTTAACACTCTTTTAGTTACGTTATTTCTTTCTTTTCTAACTTGTTCTACAACAGGCACTTTTACTGTACTTGTTACCACGTTTCCAACTAAGACTTCTTGAGTTTCAGGTGGTGGAGTTGGTATTGGTGCTGTTAGTGTCCCTGTAATTGAAGAGATATAAGCTCTCCTACAAGCCATGGCAGTAGTTGTGTAAATATCTTTAGAAGGCGCTTGTGTGTCACCGCCAGCAGCGTTAGGGTCTCCATCCGTACAACTAACTGTTTTTCCATCAATATATACACCTTTTTCACTATCAAATTGTTGTACTTGAGCGTTTTCACCAGCGGCGGTTCCTGTTTTAAGAATTAGTCTTTGAGCCGTAATATATTTTTTAAGTGATTCTGTTTGATTAAAAAACTTAATTACCGATTCAATTCTTCTTTTAGATAACTCCACATTATACGCCTTTGTTGCAGGCGCAGAACAACTTGAGTCAATTACCATTGTAATGTTACCTGTCGGATACTGAGTTAATTGTTTATCTAATTCCACAGTCAATTCTTTTAAAGTGTCATAATTTGGTGTTACCACCGAGTTAAAAAACGTTCCTAGTTGAGTCCCTTTAGAAACATATTTTGGTTTTTCGCCAAGATACTCCGTATACATTTCACTATAGTTTGGGCTTGTTTTAGGTTTTGGATAATCGTTACTAAAATAACCACCTTTCTGAACATACTTTTTAAAAAAATCTTCAGAGTTTAAAGTTGATTGTGAGGTAGTAGTTGCTCCCGCTGTTGGAGCATCCTTACCTGTCTGAATTGTTTGTTTAGCAAAAATTAACTCTTCCTTAGTCATATCTTTGGAAGAAATGACTTCTTGTAAGTAAGACAACTCACCTGGCTTTATTGTATAATATTTCTTGGCAAGTTCATACAAGTCGTATTTTCTACAACCCGCAAAGAACGAATCAATAATACTATCAATTCTAACTCTATTTGTTTCGTTACCCAATACCTTATCAACAATAACATTTAATACCGATGGATGGTCAACTACGATTTTCCACGATAATGAACCTGTCCTTGAAGTATTTTTGTATGTATAGATTGGTTCGGGTCTACCCAAGAAGTCTGATTGGTTCCACGAGGTCGATACACTCTCACTGAAGGTCAATCCGTAAGGAGCGAACCACATTACTCTACCGCCATTTGGACCTCTCTCACACACCGCCAAATCCGATACAGAGAACCCTGGAGTAGTTGATGTTCTCCACGCTAAGTTCTCTAATGAGAACATATACTTTTTGGCATATCCTTGTCCCCCTGGTCCACCGTTAATTAGGTTAGTTGAGGATTGCCCACCTTCCATTTTGTTAGGTGCAATGTTAAGATTATATGTGTTATCAAATACCGAATCCGCAAATCTTCTACCACTAGTCGTTACCCCATCAACCTTTTGAAGGTCGTTGTATTGTAAGTAAGGTACGTCTTTAGCAAATACTCTACAATATTCAGTACCAACTTCTTGTCCAATGGCTCCTTCGTATCTATAAACTCTTGAACCCTTAGTCATTTCTTTATATCCATCATGGAATACTTTGCTCACTTGGTCAATTGCATTACCAACGTGTTGTAATCTTTTACCCCCCTGAGGTTGGCTATCAATAATTCTTTGTGTTTGGTCTAAGATTGAACCTTGTTTAAAAGTTCTTTCAGTTGACTCGGTTGTATTGTATGATGAAGGTTTAAAGTCTTCGTCTTGATTTGTAACTTCTCCACCAAGTCCAACTTTCTTACCAGCATTACCTTTGTATTTTGGTGATACCCATGTGAATCCACCTTCAATACCACCACCATTAGAATATGTAGGTCCGTTTGCACCTAATCTAATATCCTTACTTGGTCCTTCATAAAGTTGGGCTAACTCTGATGGACCATAAACAGGTGACTGTTGTTCAATACCATAAGCATTTACAGGTACCTCACCAGTTGGTGAAAAAACTTGTGATGGGTTAGAAGTTGAGCTACCTATATAAAAATTACTATTGTCAGATTGAGTACCTGTTAATACACCAGCCGCTCTATCAATAAACGTTCTTGGGTAGTTTGGTTTGTATCTGTTGTAGTCAATGTTTTTGAATAGTCTTGACCTTTGTCCTCCACCCATGTTATTAAACATGATTTGAGAACCAGTGTCTCCACCACCCATAAGTCTATTAAAGAATTTTCCAACACCACTACGTATAAATGCACTAGACATTTGTTGTATTGTGGTCTGTGGACCTGGGTTAACATTTGGGTCAAAGTATGAACCAGGTATTGGAGATACAGGTAAGATACTTCCACCTAATCTTAATGCAAAGTTGGCTGCCGCAAGTATTGGGTTTGCTGTGACAGTAATTGTATAGTTTGGCTCAATTAACGGAACTACACCTGACAAAATGTTAACTATGTCAGTCCCACTATTAATGTTCAAAATGTTAGCCCTGTCAATAGTGTCTTGTCTAATCTGAGCAGCAATTCTTGCCTCAAACTCTCTTCTAAGTGTTTCTGCAGCTAATTTAGCTATAAACGAATCTTGACTCAATAAACCATTACTTCCTCCTGGGTCACTTGAAAGTAAAATTGATAGTGGAGAATATGTTGACGGTACAAACGTTGTTGGGTACGGTTGGTTGTTTGATGTATTAGTTGTTTGTGGTCTACCTAAAGAATCAAAAAATGGAGCACTGTCTAATGGTAATTGATTACCGTTAGAAAATACGTTAAGAGGTTTCCATCTTTGAGATTCAATTAAGGCTTGGTCTACAATATTAGCGTCTTGAAATCCATACTCACCTTCGTTTGATTTAGTATTTAACAACGCTCCTGGGTCAGGAACTTGTTCGTAACCACCTTCATTACCATATTGGTTTAAAGGGTATAGTTGATTTGCAAATGTTGGAGTATCAATTAATTGGTCAGGACTATCTTGTACTGATGTGTCTGATTGAACATATTCTGTATCAATAGGAAGCGTAGGTCGGCTAGGAGACTTTGCATAAGGCGTTAAGTTCCTTGTTATAAGTTTTTTTCTAAAACCATCCGAGCTAATAAAATCTAAAGGACTCCCCATTAATATCTTTAATTAATAAATAGGTTAAGGACTATTTTTTGTTTATCTACCTAACACTTTTCCTGTAGGGGCTTTTGTTGGATTATCTTTTGTACCAGCATTAGCCATAATTTGTTGTGCTTGAGTACTATTGAATAGTTCAATAAAGGCTTTTGTCATTTCTTCTCTCTGTCCTGGTGATAAATTTGATGGTAAATTACTAAAATTCACTTCAACTTTAAGCCCTCCCTCAACATTAACTTTTGAAGAACCTCCTCCAAACGCACCACTATTTGTCATAGTTTCTTTTACTTCGGTACTTTTGTTACCCTCAATTAAAGATGATATTGGTTTATTACCATCTTTAACACCTTTGATTTGTTCAGATTTTACACCACCTAACATCTTATCTAAAAATTCTTTAGCAACTCCATCAATCGATGTTTTATCCCCAAGTTTACTACGAGTTTCTTCTAAACTTTTAACAATACCTTGTTTAAACCCTTCTTCAAGTTTAATTCCTTGGGTACCTAATTTTGTAAAATAATTTGATAATGCATCGGTAGTTTTAACATCTTTGTTTTTTATATCATTAAATAATTCTTTTATATCACCCATCGATTCTGTTAGAGTACTTCTAACTTTTTCAGGAGAACTAAAGTTTCTCGAAGCCGCTCCCGTAAAGTCCGACGATATACTTCTAACCGATTCCGAACCTCTTAAAAAATCTTTTTGAGTTACAGCCCCACCAACAACGGCAGCTCTAATCGCATTAACATTACCTTTAATATCTTCAGAGATTGACATTTGAGATTTTGCAATCTCTTCCATAGTTTTAGGGCCGTCTTTCTGTTCTTTTATTAACTTGTCAAATTCTTCTTGTGTAAGTTCAGATAATTTTTTAGTCTCATCATCATTAATCTTAACTTCATATTCACCACCTTCACCCATTCTAGCAATGTTGGCAACGTATTGTTTGTCTTCTTCTTTAATGTTTAATCCTGCAGAACCGATTGCTGAAATTCTTTTATCTGCCTCAGCCGCCGCAACCGCAAGTTTACTCATTTCTTTTGCACTCACTCCTGTTTGTTGTTCCATCTCTCTAAGAGTTAAAACACCTTGTGGATTGATTTTGAAAGTTTTTGTTTTTTCGTCGAAGTAACTAAATTGTTTTGCAACGTCAACCAAACTATCTTGTAGACCTTGTGGGTCATTAATAGATTGATTCATTAGTGCAAACGGGTCGGCTAACGCCCCTGCAGATACTCCTAGTCTTTGGAATGCCGCTGCTGTTTCAATTGCTCCTTCAGGAGTTAATACTTTGTCGGCTAACCTAAATGTCTCTCCCATGTCAAATCTTAACATAGAGGCTTGAGCAGCCATTTTTGTAAGTCCTTGAACTCCACCTTCAAATTGGTATCTGTTCATTTGGTCCATATTGGCCCTAACACTATCCATTACTTGTTTAGTATTACCACCAATACTTCTAACATAGTTGACAGAATCTTCTAATTGTTTACCTACTTGTTCAATACCAACACCAACATTTAAAAAGGCCTCTGAAATTTCACCAACACTGGCTCCTAATACTTTAGAAGCTGCAAAAAGTTTTTCAACGTCTTCAGCATTTTCTACAACATTTCTTCTTGAGGCTAACGCAATTTGTTGAATTGATTCTCCAACATCCCCAAGATTACCACCTAATCGCGCAATACCTGGTAATGAATCAACAAGTTCGGTTTTTAATTCAACAATCCTTTGTCTACTTTGACCAAATAAATTATTGACCTCACGAGCTACGGAACTTACTCTCTCAAATGTTTCTGCAAATTCTTGAGCGTTAGGTAATTTTACCGCGTTTTTTAATTCTTCACCCATTTGACCCGAATTCTGGTTGTTAGTATCTGCCATATTGTTTTGTACTTGTTACTATATAAATACAAAAGGACTGAGTTTTCAGTCCTTTTTATTATCTTCAATCCATTTATCTAAAAGATACTTTCTTGTGAACAACGGCATTATTAAAAAATCTTGATAACTTATCTTTAATAATGTGTTTAAGTAGTAGAACTCGTCTAACTGACTTTTTCTATAATCAGAAGAAAGGACGAAAAAAGTCGACCCCGAAACCTACATTAACTGTAAGTCTTTCTCCTGATGGGGTCATAACAATTCGTTTCATATCCAACCTTGGTTCATTATCTTCCATAAATTTTCTTATGAATTTTGAATCCGCAATTGGCATTGATTCTATAAATTTGGCGATTTCGCCTTTATCGGTAGACCCGTTTGTCTCAATAATTTCTTTTTGTAATCTCAAAGTAACTTTAGGAACTACTCTTCCCGCAGGATATGAATCCGCTGCTCTTTGATTTTCTAAGATTTCACCGTAAGTCATTGGTTTTAACTTAACAGTTGTTTGAGATTTTGGTAACGTCGTTGTAAATGTTCCGTCTTCGTTAGGTTGTTGACCTTGTAGAATAGTTAATTGGTCAAGTAGTACTGTTGTTTTGAAAGGTTTTCTTGTTGATGGGTCTGTCAATGTAAGTTCCATTTCAGGTCCAAACGCGGTGTTCCTTAAGAAAATTAAGACCGCCTCAACATCACCTTCCAACATGTCCTCAACACGTAAGTCTGGTTCGTAAATCTTTGTTCTTAAAAGATTTGGTGTCATATCGTCACCACCCGCCATTAATAAGTTCTCATCAGTTGCTGTCAGATACCCGACTTTAATTGATTTCTTTTTGTTTTTGTAGAATATACCTTGAGATGGTAATGGTACCACGTCATGGGGAAGCGAAAAGTTCGCTTGACCGTATTCTCTTGATTGATTATCCATATAAAAAATTAACCGTAAAGTTTATGTGCTTTACGGTTAAATATAATTGTTCTAAATTTTTTATAAATAGTATTAGTAAACTAACACACATCTGTCCATTCTCAAAGTTGCAGCAATTGTCGCTAAACCATCTGTGTTGTAAGCCAACGCATTAAAGTTAACATCTGTTAAGAATGTACCATACATAATCCATTTCTCAACAACAACACCTGTTGGGTCTAACATCTCAAGGTCAATATCTTTTTTGTACCCTGCAGCATATCCCATACGACCTGTCACTGACTCGGCGTGTAAACGAACCCACTCCATAAGAGCTTGTGCGGCAGACGGTCCAATTGGGTCTCTAAAGACAACGTTAATTGTTTGCCAGTTGAATCTACCTGCAACGTAAGTTGAAGTGTTCAAGAATGGAATTTCAGTCGCAGCAATTGTAATGTGTGGTCTCGAAGTACTTTCTACGAACCATTCATTAATACCTAAACTTGATGGAAACCTTAAAATGAATCGGTTTTGACGTTTCGGTTCATAAGGAATCGGCATTTTCATCAGTAAATCAGCCATATTATTTAAATTTTGTTTCTATGTTTATAACGATAAATATATCCGTTTGAAAAATTTTTCTATTTACTTAAAAAATTAAAAACGGTATTCTTTAACTAGACTTCCTTTTTAAGTCCTCCAGCAGTAGAATATGTTCTTACTATATTATCTGGTTTATCTTTAAAATGTTTTTTCATTACTTCTATGTTCTTAGGGTCATCATCTGAAAAGCCTATAGATGGCTCACTAGGAATAAAGTTATTATTAACATCATTCTTTAAATACGCTCTTTTATTTAAAACTGCTGCTAATCCTTTAATATAAGATACAAAATCTTCCATTGCTTGGACCTTCGCCTCTTCAGGATTAACTGCCCCACCCTCATCTCCGAAAGAAACTGGATGGTACTTGTTGAGTTCTAAATAAGTTTTAATTAATTCTTCGTCACTCATCTCATCTTCATCTACAAACGTCCTATATTTTTTAAGGTTTTTAATAAGTTCATCTTTGCTTATCCCATTATAGTCATTTATAATATAATTATAAACCGCTTGTTTTAATGTATTTGGATTGTGACCCCTCGCTGTGATTATGGAAAACACCGAACCGTTATTGATAGCTTCTCTGAAATCATCAAACGCGGGACCTTCTTTTGCCCTCATCGCATCGATTAAGAAATCTTTATCACCCGCAGTTCTGAAATTTCTAAATGAATCCTCAGCAAACCCTACAATTGTCTCACCTTTATATTCAAAAGGTTCTTTACCTAAATGATGTCTGTGTTCTGCGAAGTCATCTGTTGACATACCTACTTCGTCACCATCCTCACTTTTAACCATGATTTTTGTCGGCATATGAACAATATTATCATCCCAATCGAATGCGTAATATTTCATATCTGGTGAACCTTCACCTTTAAATCCTTCTGTTAATTTATTTCTCATTTGGCTAAAGGGGGGATTTAGTCCCCCCATTATTTATTAAATATTTTCGAAAGAAGCTCCTGTCGGAGTAATGAAGAATTCAATGTCGATGAATTCTAACGCTTTCGTTGGTTTTAAGTAGATTTTTCCTACTAATGTGTTTCTGTCTAAGTCTTCAGGTGTTGAAGAAACTGTTACACGGAAATCGTATAAACCTCTGTCTCTTCTGATTGAATCTAAGATTGGGTTAACACTGTCTAAGAATTGTTGTCTAACGATTTGGTCGTTTTGTTCGAACAATAATCTTACAGCTACTGCTGAAATCAACTTACGAGCTTGAAGTAATAATCTTCTTACGTTCAATCTGTTAAGTGCTGAGTCAGCAACTTGTAACGTTTTGTTACCCCAAATTACAGTACCTACATCAGAGAAAGTTGCGATAGGGTTAATTCTACCTTGGTAAAGTGTGTCTCTATCTTCTTGAGTCAATTTAGTTCTCGCTTTGATAGAGTTTACAAGACCTCTTGTGTAACCCGCTGATGCGAACCATGGGAACGCTATGTTATCTGTTAACGCTAAGTTTCTACAAACTTCTCCTGTTGGTGGTAAGTAGATTTGTGTGTTGTTCACAGTATCTCTTACTAAAATCCATGGGTAGTAAGTTGCAGTGTAGTTAGAGTCAATTCCTGTATTATCTAAGTTATCAACCGCCTCTTGTGGGTAGATGATATCTAAAGAGTTAGTTCCATCTGGAGTGTACATTAAGTAGTCAGGAGTTGTTGCGATATACACAGAGTCAGCTCTTGAATATTGTACCATATCGATAGCTTCTTCAACAAGGTTTGAGTTGTTAACATAATCAATTGATGAAGTTGCGAACACGTTAATGTTTGTTGCTTCAGGATTACCAAATGTTAATATACCAAGTAAGTAAGCGTAATAATCGGTGTTAGCAAAATCTTGAGTATTATTAGCTACAACAATTCTCTTGAATAAACCTTGACCTGTCGCTGTTGGATATCTTGTAGAAGCTGATGCTCCCGCTAAATAACCTGATGAACCTAATTGGAATCTATCTTGGTTGGTTCTGAATTCTCTATAAACATCCCATCCGTCAAATCCACCCGCAAAACATAATGTATATTTTCTTGAGTATATGAAGTAATAAGGGTTCTCTTGAGTTTCAGGGTCGAATCTGAAATCCGCAACACCACACTCGAAAGCTGTTTGACCACTTGATAAGTATGAGTTTGCGATTGTAACCACAGTAGCACCTGAGTCCATGTGGAAACCTCTACTTAAATAGTTCCAAGCCTGGCCTTCAATAGGTAATGCTGAGTTAACCCAATTTATAGGGTTTTGTCTACCTTTATAAGTTAAGAATGATTCATCAATACCAAATTGACTTGAGAATCCTAAATAACTTCTTCTAACTATATCTCCCGCGGATTCAGTTGCGTTAGCGGTTGTTCCAAATGGAGGGTTATAAATAACCTCACCTGGGAAATAATATTTTGTTTTGAATTGTGGTACTGGTGAAATGTTCGCAGTTGATTCATATTCTCTTTGTGTGTATCCGTAGAATCCACAAGGAATAGCATCAATCGGAGCTTCATCAGCCAATTCAATCATTATAAATTTAGATATTAAAGCGTATTCACCATTTGATGAACCAATTTTCTTAGCAACAAAGTTGTTAGAACCTGGGTCCATATTACAGTTAGTGAATTTTTCAATAACAACAGGATTTGCATCCGTGTCAAAGAAGTTTCTTACTAACACATCAAAAGTCATATTGTTGAATGATAAGTTAGCAATAGAAACCTTAACCTCAACGTTCGCAGCATCTCCGTCAGAGATTGAAATGAATTTGAATAATTTGTAAACCTTATTACCTCTTAACTCAGATACTAAGAAAGGAGTTTCAGGTGATTGGTATTTTTCAACTTTGTAAGCGATTGATTGTGAGTTTTCACTTCTAGCATCTTCTAACGCAATTAACTCAGGATTGATACCTTTGATATATCCTTGGTTGTAAGCGTAAGCTAATGAACTTGGATAAATCTCTTCGACAAACAAAGGAACTTCGTTTCTTGTTTTTCCAAAGTTATCAACTCCTAATACTTTAGTTATGTATTTAGGTGATGCAGCAGACAATGATGTTTCAAATGAAAAGTTATCACCGTCTTTAGTAATACCTGATAATAAAAATCCTTCAAATGGTGAATCAGTTATACCTGAGTATTCTCCCGACGCAACTAATGTTACATCAGTAAGTCCACTAACTTCATAAACAGGTCCATGTTGACCAAGGTCTGCATTATTTGAATACAACGAAATACCTCTTGAACGTAAAGTTGCAATAACCATGTTATTGTACTCAGTGTAAGCTGTTCCTGTAAAACTAAATACTTCACCTGTAATTTGACCTGTAAAAGTACCATTATTATTATTAGTTAATGATGACACATTATAGTAGAATGAATATCCTGTATAATTGTTATTAACATTTGCGTCATTACTAAATGTTGCGTAGTACCAAGGGTCGTTAGCATCTGAACTTAAATCGTTAGTATCTAAATTATTAGATTCAGAACCAAAAACATTAAGTTGGTTTGAATATTGACTAACTAAATTCCAATAATCAGGTGATGGTATTGAGCCATAAAACGCGACTGTTGTTGCAGATAAAGATGGGGTGTCAATAATATTACTTAAATTACTATTGAAATCATCGTTATAGGTTGATGTACTACCATCAGATAATCTGTATTGGTTGTATAAATTAACTTGAATATCGTTAGGTAATGCTCCACCAACAAACTCAATAGTAGTACCTGATGTAGCACCTGTGAATGTTGTGTTGAATACCGTACCTCCCGTTGGGGCAATGATACCAATAGTTAATGGGTCAACGTTGGCAGTAACTCTAATACTCCAAGACGGACCCGCGTCATATCCTGACAAACCTAATACTCTTGTAACAAACAATTGGTTAGATTGTTGTAAGTATGACTTGGCAATGTATGCCGCCTCATATTTTGGAATTTGTGTGTTTACAAATTTTACTGGTTCTGTTCCACCAAAATACGCTTGGAACTCGTCGTAGTTAGTTATAAAAACAGGTTCGAATGCGGGTCCTTTAATTGTTTCCCCGACCAACCCTAAGGTTGTAACACCGACACTCTGTGCTACGAACGAAAGGTCCGTTTCAGATGTATATACTCCAGGTGATACAAAAACTTTTTGATTTGCTTGTGCTGTTGCCATTATTTAATTAATTCTATTGCAGATTTATTTTATTGATAAATATTCGTTACTAATACAAAAAACTTGACTTTTGAATATGTATTTGTAAACGGTATGAATAAATTCTACCTTTTTTCTACCTATGAAAGCAACTAAAGAAATTAAGAACATCAAAATTGACCCTGAAGTACACGAGATATTAAAAAAGTACTGTGAGAAACGTGGAATGAAGATTTACAAATTTTTAGAAAATTTGATAATAGAGAGGTGTAAAGAAAAGAAAGATATCTACGGAGAGAATTAAACTAAGATGTTATCAAACTTGATGTACGACTCTTGAGTATTGTCAGTTTTAATAACTTCGATTCTTAATTCATCATTCGTGGTAATTTGAATTTTTTGTACATCAGTACCATAATAGTCACCGTTGATATAGACATCGTATGATTCAACATTATCTGAACTAAGCCAAGTTAAGTTTGCGGTATACGCCACCACATCATTTAAAACATTGTTACCAACAACGTATAAAAAATTAGAAAGAAATTCGTCAGGATTTTCAGGAGATTTGTTTCTTCTCTTTTTAAATGTAGAAGTATCAAGTTCCATAACCTGAGCAACTCGAGCAATTGCAGGTTTAACTTCAAACTCTTCTTCGTCAATTAAATAACCTAACATTGTAAAGTCATAACTTTGAACATAATACTTTCTTGACTCCAAACTCATTTGAGATTCATCAGAAACATTGTTCATAATAATTGGAACGTATTGACCTTTAATAAACGTATATGCTTGTCTTGATGAGAATTTCTGCATAACCACTTTATTCAATTGGTTAAGTTCTCTCATTCTATTACAAATAATTTTAACACTGTAATTAATATCTACAGGAACAGGTTGAGGTATTGTATAGATATCCATACCTTGTTCATTACCATTCCATGTTGGAACCGAGGCATAGTAAAATTGTTTTCTATTTGGGATTGTATATTGTAATGAAGGATTAGTTCCGAACTTTACTTCAGGATTTCTCACTACGGTAATGAATGGTGGTGAAGGGTTATAATCTAAATCAACAAATAACGCAGTTTCTACGTACTGAGTCCAGTTTTGAGTTGTAATAATAATATCAACCATAGGTACAACTTTACCTGCAGTTATAACTTCTAAGTCTCCCTTAACAAAATCTAACATCCCCCTATCCAAATCGGCATGTAATACCGACTTAGGTAAGTAAGTTCCGTCTTCATTAATATATTCCAACAGCTGTTCCCTACGAGCAGACAACGTCTTCTTAGGGACTAATGGTAATGTTGGTTTAACTACGTTTCTTGGTAATGGCATTATTCTTTAACTACAAATAGTTTATTTTGTGAATTTATCATATCAACCTCTTTGGCGTTATATACAGGTTCTTCACTATCTTTATATATAAACGAATTATGTTTATACGGATTATAAGTTACAATCTTATCAGATGATGGAGATGGAATATCATCACAAGGGTACTCACAATAGTCTAATAATCTTCCAATAACAAAGGCGTGTACGTTCTTACTCTTTTGTTGTCGAACCCTTTCGTTCCCACCTTTTCTAACTCTAAACTCGACATCCCCTAATTTAACATAGTCAGCGTGTAATATTACTTTACTATCATATGTAACCGAGAAAGTGTGTTTATGTAAATTATAGTACACCATAACTTTTTTACCAATAAAGATAGAATCAAACTGAGACCCTGTTATGATTACTTTCATTATATTCCTCTAAATTCGTTTTCACTTACGTATGTTGCAATAATACTTCTATAGAAAGGTTTGTATCCACCATAAGTGTGTTTATTATCTGACTTAACATATCCGTCATCAGACACCACATAATATCTTACCCTGTCTTCTGTTTCATAATATCCAATATAATCACCTTGGAATATCTCAACACTCATATCATCAAGAGTTTTCTGATAAATAGAAAACTTCATATTACCAGGTTCTTGTTGTTCCACTTTAGAATTACCTAATAATTTATGTGCAGGTGCCATAACTTGAACTAAACCTTGTAATTCAATAGGTGCCAAGAATTGGATACCATCTTCGGTTACTTCACCATAAACGTCATCAGTTTTGGTTTTATACCTATCAACACGATACAATACTATGGTGAAGTTCATATCACCTAATAACCACTCCTCACCCATACCGATGTCGAGCGAATAATCCTCAGCTCCGAAGAACTTACCTAATCTTGTTATTGGGACTAATTTTTGCATATATTGATAAATACTCAAACATTAACTATATTTAAATCAAATATGAAAATCAGTCCTCCGTTAAAAATATACATTAAGGATAGCCCTCTACATAACTTAGGGGTTTTTTCTTCACAAAAAATTAAAAAAGGTGAAGTAATAGATATATGTCCTTTCTTATCATTTCCCCAAAGTTCAAGGGAAACAATACCTGTTTTTACAAACTATGCATTTTGTTATCCCCGTTCTGAGAATTGGACAACACACGCATTAGTTATGGGATATGGTTCATATTATAATCATTCCGAGACACCAAGTGTTGATTGGAAGACTAATGAAGAAGACCGAACTTTTATATTCTTTTCCTTAAGAGATATTAATAAAGGTGAAGAATTATTCATAAACTACGGTAACGGAAGTATTTTTTAAAAATGGATGCGAGTTTAGAGTCAAAAGCGATGACCTTATTAGAGACTTATGATGGTGGGAACAATTATATTATTGAACTCAAAAGAAAGTCACAAATAAATAAAAGGTTTTACCCCACGAGAAGTCAATCAGAGTACATAATAAACAACCACGACAAACAACCCAAGGTTGCTAAGAAGTGGGTAATACTTGACGCTTACTTCGCACAGAAACTTGCCGACGATAAACTTATGACTGAAATACCTGAAAAGGTATGGGTTGAGAAGTTACTTGCCGATAAAGAAAAGGCGTTTCACATTTGGGGTAAAGTAACTGAATCAGAACAATTACATGATTTTTGGTTACCAAAAGCAGCAATCATTAAAGACAATACCGTAAAGGATGTTGTTATTAATTATGACAAATATTCTCACCGTCCCCCACTTGAACATCAAAAAGAATCCATTCAAAAATTAGTTGAAAATAAGAAGTTTATTCTTGCCGATGATATGGGTCTTGGAAAAACAACCTCAACAATTATAGCAGCATTAGAATCAGGTTCTAAAAAAGTATTAATCATTTGTCCAGCAACTTTAAAAATTAACTGGAAAAGAGAGATTGAAAATTATTCAGACAAACCAGTTTATATCGCTGAAGGTAAGAACTTCAGTACGGATGCGGACTTTGTTATTATAAACTACGACATTATTAAAAATTTCCATGATACAAAAAAGAAAGGTGAGTCACAGATTCTTGATGCCAATTTTGATTTGGTGGTCGTTGACGAGGCACACTATATCAAAAATGCTACAGCCCAAAGAACAAAACTAATAAATGACCTTGTTAAAAAGGTGGACCGACTTTGGTTATTAACAGGTACTCCAATGACCTCTCGACCTATCGACTACTTCAACCTATTAAGTTTAATTGAATCACCCGTTGCCAAGAATTGGATGGCTTATGCCATCAGATACTGTCAAGGTTATCAATTTAATGTTGGTGGAAGAAAGGTGTGGAATGTAATGGGAGCATCGAACCTTGAGGAATTAAGGGACCGTACCGCAGGTCTTACGTTAAGAAGACTTAAAGAAAACGTACTTGATTTACCTGATAAGATTATCACACCAGTATACCTTAGATTAAAGTCCAAGATGTATGAAGAGATTATGGGTGAATACTACGATTGGTACGATAAGAACCCCGAGGAGTCCAAATCACTTACAGTTCAATTCACCAAGTTAACAAAGATACGTCAAGTTATTGCCGATGAAAAAATTTCACAAACAATAGAACTTGCCGAGAACATTGTAGAACAAGGTAAGAAGGTAATCATATTCTGTAACTTCACCGACTCACTTAATAAAATATGTGAACACTTTGGTAAAGCAGCGGTTAAAGTGGATGGGTCAATGTCCAAACCTGAGAGACAACATAGTGTTGATAGTTTCCAAGATAGTGATAAGATAAAAGTATTTGTCGGTAATATTAAAGCGGCGGGTGTTGGTATAACACTAACTGCGGCTGAAGCGGTTATTATGAACGACCTATCATTCTTACCATCAGACCACGCCCAAGCAGAAGACCGAGCTTACAGATACGGTCAAAAAAACAATGTATTAGTTTATTACCCCATATTCGAGAACACAATCGAAGGAATTATCTACGACATATTAAATAATAAAAAACAAGTGATTGCCACAGTAATGGGGGACAATCAAAATACGGCAGACGCTGCCGAGGAAATTCTAAAGAGAATTCAAGAAATGCGTCGTTAAATGAAATCTGGATTATTTATAACAAATGGATAATCCAAAAATATGAAAAAAATAGAAAAACAAATTAAACAACTCGAAACACAAATACTTGAGAACCATGTCACCAAAGAAAGAGAGTTGTTAATTACAGAAATGAAGAAAATAGGTATAGAAAAATTACCTTATTCTTACTCAGCCCTGAAACAGTTTATTGACCCAGAGACAATGAACTTTCACTATAACAAACACTACAAAGGGTACGTGGATAAGTTGAATGATGCTTTATCAAAGAAAAAGTATGGTGATTTAGAGTTAGAACAAATAATTAAAACGATAAGTCGTTTTGATAAAACAATAAGAAATAACGCAGGTGGTGCATTTAACCACGCATTATTTTGGAATATGTTAACCCCAACACCTAAAAAATTAGAAGGGGAATTACTTAAAAAGATTATAAAAGAATTTGGAAGTTTCACCACCTTCAAGAAAGAATTTGATACTGTTGCCAAAGATAGATTCGGTTCAGGATGGGTATGGTTAGTACTTACCGCCAAGAACACGTTAAAGATTATGTCGACCCCAAATCAAGATAACCCTTTAATGAACGTAATTGAAGGTGGTGGGTTTCCAATATTAGGATTAGATTTGTGGGAACATGCATACTATTTGAAATACAGAAACAAAAGAGATGAATACATTGTTAACTTTTGGAAAGTTGTAAACTGGGAATTTGTTTCTAAGTTATACGAAATGAGAACGGAAACCAAATTATTAGAATCCGTTAAGTTAGAAAAACTTCTAACTGAATCCAAAGAAGCAAAGTTCTGTGACGCTAAAGAGGTCCAATTCTACAGAGAACTTATTAATAATTCAAAAATCAAAAGAATTTATCAAGACGGAGTAACTGATGCTTTAAAACAAGTGTTCAGTCAATTTTGGGTTGATAGTACAAATAAAGAAATGTCAGGGTTCTACGGGTTAGAATCTAAAGAAGGAAGGTCAATCCTTAATAACTTAAACACAAACTTCAATTCATTCTGTTTATTAACCAAAGCAATCAATACTCAAATTGATAGTGTTGGTCGACCTGAGAAGAAATTCGATTTTTCTAAAAAAGAAAATAGAACTATTAAAGAGATTGATAGATTAGTAAAAGCTTTGGACCATTTTAAAACTCAAATATTCACAAAGAATAATGAAGAGTTTATTAACGTCATTAAAGTTTTAAAGAAACTATGGGATAGAGGTCAAAAGTCTGAAGACGACGTTTTAGTAAAGATTGAAAAATATTTTGGTGATTCAGCAAAACTTGAAAAGACAAGCGGTCACGGACAAAAGACCGACGCATTCAAGGGGGTTGATTTAACCGTTGTATTAGATGGTAAAAAACACACCGCTCAAGTTAAACCATATTCAACGATGACAAAAGAAGACGGGAAAATTACCATGAAGGACACAGGTAATGTTAAACCGTATGATGTAGATTGGTTGATATTTATTAATACGAAGTCGAACAAAGTTTTGATTTTTGAAAACAAACCGATTAAGAATCATAATCAATACGTGTTTAATGAGAGTTCATTGATTCACGAAATAGAATAAGTAAGATATTTATTGACATGGCATTATTACCTGAACCAGAAAGAAGTAGAATATATACGAGAATCAAACATCAATTAGGTGCACCACTAAGAAGTGTTGAACTTGAAGATGAAATGATGGACTCATTAATGGAATTGGCGATTGGGGATTACGAAGAGTATATCCTACAATGGTTAATTGATTCACAATGGGTTAACCTTGTCAACTTAAATATGAACGAAAGGTCTGTTGCAAGAGCTTTGGTTACAAGAACCATGGATTTTGAACAACAGTTTAGTTATTCGTATTCTAAAATTGTTGGTCTTCAAACTGAAGGTCCTTGGGTCTTGAAGAAAGATTATTTTATTCTTGAGAAGAATGTTCAAACATATGAAATTCCTGCAGGTAGAGAGGTTAACGAACTTTTATGGTTTAGTGACCGTCCATACAATCTTGGATTAGGTGGTATGGCAGGTCCTTTTGGTGGTGTCGGTCTTGGGGCAAGTGAAGCGGGATTTGCCCAAATGGGAAATCAAGGTTCTTACTTTATGATGTCAGGATTCGATTACTTAATTAGAGCACAAGAATCAAATATCCTTAATAGGATTTTAGGTGGTTCTTTAACTTATAGAATTACAGGTTTACCTGATGGTAAAAAAATGATTCATTTATACAATACTCCAGGTGGTAGATTCAACTGGTCAAGTTACGGACAATATGTTGGTAAGGCGGTTTGGTATTGGTATTACGATGTTGAACCTGATAGCAGAGCGGATTGTTTAAAAAATAATCCCGATATTATAAAACTACCTACAGATGTTCCTATTGAAGAACTAACTTGGACAGACCTGAACGTACCTGGCCAACAGTGGGTAAGAAGATGGTTCACAGCCTATTGCAAAGAAACTTTAGCAAGAGTTAGAGGTAAGTATAGTGGTAACTTGAAAACTCCTGACTCTGAAATTATCATGGATTATCAATCCTTGTTAACTGAGGCTAAAGATGAAAAATCTAAATTACTTGAGGAACTTACTGGTGCCGAAGGATGGTTAACAAGAATGAGACCTGAAAAAGTAATGGAGAGAGAAGCATTAATCGCTGAGAACTTAAATAAACAAATGAAGTTCCGAGCAATGCCTCGTCAAATATATGTAATATAATTTTATGGCAATAGTAAAAACAATACCCTCAAAAAAAATTATCGGTGGAATGGCAATTGAAACGTCTGAAATTTCAGTAGTTTCCGAAACAGAATATAGCACCACAGGAGAATCTTGTATAGTAGTAAGAGGAGTTAGTCAATCAATAGTAACTTTAAATTCTAAAACTACAGACCACGTTGTTGTAAAATCAATGACAAGACTTACAATCAAACCAGACATCGGTAAAATCGATGAAGACTACGATGAAATAGTCGCTGATAAGTATGCTTGTATTGAATTTAGATTTGTTGGTGGTAATTGGTATATCTTATCTTCAGACGGTCTGAAGCAGTCCTAATTTTTCTTTCCAACCTTCTTCTGCTAAGTCGTACATATAGTCAGGGTTAAGACCTCTCTTTCCCCAATATGACAACTCAGCTTCTGTGATGTCTAACACATCCTCTTGTAATCTATCTTGAGAACCCTCATCTAAAGGGTGACCATTAATAAGTTCACATTGAGTTGTTGTGAAGATACCTCTATCTGCAGGGTCATTAACAATTAAATTATTTCTAACCTCATCCTTAAAGACAACCATCAAAGGTTCAATTCTTTTATTGAATGTTGTAATTGCTCTTGGTACATTGTAATCTCCTGTTAAATTAGGGTCGTTATCTAAAATATCCTTGTCTAACATATAACAGTTTACCATAACCCCATCGGTAATAGGTTTTGTCTTAGGGTTCATAAGTGCGTTATACGCGTTTGTGTCTTTAATCTGTTTTACAGTCATCTTCTGAACATCACCCTGAGATGCTTTGGTACCATTGTTAACGTACATAATCACATCACCTAAGTTTACACTCAAATTGTTTTGTAAAGCCAACTCCATGTGAGCCATTCTACTCATACTATTACCAGACTTGGTCTTAGTGGTTAATCTTTTAGTATAATCATCAAGACTTAATTTAACTCTAGCTCTTTGAGCAATCTTACTTAATGGTATTTTCTTATCAAATATAGTTTGAAGATACTCGTAGTAATATTCCACAAACGCTTTACCATTACCTTGTAATAACATCTCGATACCTTTATCTAAGAACGTTTCAATATACAATGGAAGTTTCTTAGATTTGATACTATTACCTGTTAATTTAATCTTACCCTTGGCATCCATAACCGCATAGTTCTTACGAGCTAAGTTAATGGTTGATGGCCAAACACCGTCAGTGTCAAGAGCCATCTCACCTCTCATGAAGATATCGTTGTACTCAGCAACATCAGCTTCAGGTCCGTAGTATTCCTTACCCTCTTTAACTTTCCAATTCAATCCACGTCCAACATACACTCTGTTGTTTGCTTCATCAGGAGTTGAGAAGTTTACACCGTCAGTATCCATCACCAATGGAACATATCCTTTAGTCATAAAGTACCTAATCATCTGACGAAGATATTGTCTACCAGTACAAGTAATCTGTTCACCCATGTACATGTCACCCCAAGCATAAACCTGAGGAGCTGATAACGCACCGAACATCGAGTTAATGAAAATCTTAATCGGTAACTGTTTGTTACCATATGATTCAGATTTCTTACGGTCAGTTGTGTAGAATTCCTCAGCAAGTTGTTTGTATTTGATACGGGTATTACGGAAATAACTTAACATACCTTTCATCGCACCTGTCACATCACAGTCGGGGAACACATCGTGTACCAGCTGAATAGAAGGGTATAGAGACGAGAAGTCGAGCTTTAATACATTCTTACTATACCCAACCTTAAGTAGTCGAGAAAGACCTCCTACGAAGTCTGTCTTGGATTCTTTAGCAGGTATTGCAAGTCCATGTTTATGAGACCATGCCAACATCAACATCTTCCATAATGTTGCAGTACCCATTGTAGATACTCTCTCATATGTTGTTGGAATCATCGCAGCCAACAAGAACGAACCTTGGTTGAACTCTTGGTCCACCTTAAGGGTTTCATCTAAGTCATCGTCAAGATACATCTCGACTAACTTGTCACCTGTGATTTTATTATATACGTCAGTACGTTTAGAACAAGCTGCGTCAATCTTAGAATCAACACCAACTTTCTTGTACTTACCGTTTTGAATGTTTAACCAAAAGTCTTCCTTCTTAGCATAGAATGGACCGATATCTGTGTGGTCAATATATACACGGTCAGGAGCCTCCGCATTAATAAATTGGGTGATATACTTCAAACCCGCAGCTTTAATACTTGAGTTAATAGCCTGAGCTCTACGAACAGCGTGGATAATATCAATTACGTTGTAACCCCAAATAGAAGTTTGAGTAAAGTTCTCAACCTCATTGGCAAGTTTCAACATACTATCTTTTCTTGTGAACGAATGGTCGGGATGTAATGACTTACAAATCTTCTTTGGGTCGATACCTAAGATTCTACATCTTTCGAATATCCAATGCCAGTCGAAGTTCGCTGAGTTATAACCACCGATGATACTTGGTTTAAGTTCGTTGATTACTTTGAAGAATTCGATGATGGCGTTTCTCTCTTCAGATTCATCCATACATTCGATTACTCTGTGGTAACCTTTATTGGTTTTAATTCCAATCATGAAGATACGACCGTGTTGAGGTTCAAGAGCAGTCGTCTCTAAGTCATATACCATTCGGGTCACCTCTTCGTAGTTCTCAAAACCTTTGAAGAGTCTTTTTTCTTTTGAAATTAAATATTGTTCTACGGGAGGTAGAATCATTACTTTGTCTTTGGTCTTATCTCCCCATGGGTCACATCCGCCTTCTCTAAAGAATTGGATAAGTTCTCTGTAACCTTTTAGTGATTTAACCATGAAAGTCATACCTCTTTGTAATCTATCATTACCGTGAGTTTCTAACTTATCAATCGTAATACCATGTTTGGTCATGGCTTCTTTCTGAGCCGCTTTGGAACCACCGTAGAAGTTAAGTTCACGTAAGTCACCCACCCACGCAAATGGTGTGAATGTGTCTTTTCGGATTTCTTTTCCTTTACCAGGGATTTCTTTGATTTTGTAAACGCAGTTCTCGCGATAGTCGTATTCAATGGCGACTATAAATTCTTCTGGGTCGTTTCCGTGTAGGAACGATTCAATATCTTGGTCTGTAAACATATGTAATTTTCGAGTGGTTTATTGGCAATCACAACATTGTGAAGTTTACCTTACTCATCATATATAAATATAAAAAAATAAAACTCTTAGTCAAACTACGGACCAATAAAAAACCCGACACTTTCATATCGGGTTGGTTGTTCTATAAAGAAATTCTTGGGCTATTCTGATTTGTTCCGAACTTTTTAAGATAATTTCCGTTTAAAGAAAACACTGAAGTAATAATTTTATAATTTTTTAAATCTTCCGTCAAAATGATTATTTCGACAAAGTCCATGTATTGAGGTAAGTTTAAAGACTCTCCAACTCTTTTACTAAAAACAATAGTGTTGTTGGGTCTTACTAAACTTAATTTGGACATCGCCTTCTTAATTGTGTCAAATTCGTTAATAAAGATATCTTTAATTATCTTATTTGGAACTCCAACCCTTTCATAAAACTTTGGGTTATTTACAAAGTTATCTTCGTAAATTTCCACAATCTCTCCAAGTGATTTTGTACCTTGTCTTTCTCTCGATTGGTGGTAGGTTGCTGTGAGATTAATTAAAAACCCGTCGCGAACAAAGTGGGTTACAGGTGTTGTACTTTCACCCTCTTCTAATATTAGTTGGGAAAGTAAATTTGTTAACCTCATATTAACAACAAGCGGTTTTAGATATGAAACTATCTTGTATGTTTATGTAAAGTTCCTCTCTAATTGGAAGGATTAAATTACCCTCATCATTTTGTATTAAAAACTGTCCTGTATATCTTCCAGGTGTGTTAGTATCTCTTTCAGTAAACTTGAAATAAATGTAATATTCAGGGTCGGCACCTTCAGGTAAGATTAGATTAACAATCTCACATGGAGCTGAAACTATTTTAGGAATTCCTGTTTCCACTTCAATCATAGTAAAGTAGATGGTGGAAACTTCCAAGTCTTGCATAAGTTGCAAATAACCTGACCTCCCGTCTTTTACTACCTGCATTTTTAAAACAGGTAAAGTTGCATTCTTTTTTATATAAAATTCCATAACAATAAATATACTGTTATGATTCTTTACGCAACTCTCTATTATAATGTTCGAATCTATCGTGTTCCGTAGGTGTCATAAGTAATAAACCTGGATAAAGTTCATCTTTTTTAACTAATTGATACATTTGACTCATCCACGTTTGTTCGAACGGGTGTGCCCATGTTGTATCTAAGAACATCTTTTTATTACCTATTCTACTAACAATCTGTGGCCAGTTACAATAGTAAACTTCACCCACGGCATATGGTACCCCTTTGTGGGATAAAACTGCGTTGAATTGAGTTTTAGGTGCGTTAGGGTCAAGTCCAATTTGAGGTAATCTTGGTTTTCCTGGCCAAAACTCTTCTCTTACAGATTGAGGTACATTATACCATGACCATTGAGTTCCATTGTCACCATAAAATTCGGAGTAATTCATTTTTAAGAAATCAAAATTCTCTTTTTTAATAATCTCTAATGACTTGGAGTATAGGTTTGGAGTGTATCTACTAAATCCGTTTCTACAAACAGTTCCTTCATTTGGAAAGAAAAACATATCGTCTTCGAAAAACAAATAATAATCCAAATCTGTTTGGTCAAAATGCTCGGCAATCCATTGTCTTCCACCACAAATACCTAAGTTGTCTTTTTTAATGTGTTCAAAACCAAACTCATCACAAATTTTAATGTATTCTTCAGTTGTGGATAAATCAGACGAATTGTCTAATAAAAACTTTTTAGTCTTTAAAATATAATCTCCATCATAAGCCAACATAGAATCAATAAGAGTTCTAAATTGTTTAGGACTATTAAATGTAATAACATATAGTCCAACTTTGTTAGTATCCAATGTGTTACTTTCTTTACCAGCATTTTCACTTTTTACTTTAAGTTCATCATTTTTTAAATCTTCGAAAAACTTACCAACAAGTCCGTTAGAATCGATTTCAAAGTAATTAATTAAATCAGAATGTTTATATGACATAATACTGAAAATTGATTCTTCAGTACCCATGTATCCTTCATCTAATGTGGATTTTAACAATCCATAATAAATTCCATTAATGTCTCCAATACTTTCTTTTGGTCCACCAAAAAATCCTCCACGAGAAACCTTGGTTACTTTGGCACCTGCAAGATAATTTAACTTATTATATTCAAAACCATGAATTTCATTCTCAGCGCCATACGGGAAACTAATGAATGAAAATTTTGAAATATATTTTGAAAGTTTATCTAACACTTTATCGTGAGTGAAATAACCTGGATGAACTGTGTTTGTTAACCCACCATCAATCCAAAACATATATTCAGAATTGAATTGGTCCATGATTTTGGCATCGTGTAACAAAAACACTTTAGACATTACTAATGGATTATAGTTCTCCAAACGAGCCTGTGTTGATTCCTTTAACCAACCAACTTGATTTTGCCAATCAGGGTTTGTTCTAATTTTTTGAATTAAAGGAAAGAATTCTGAATTGGTAAACCATGACAATGGTCTAACAATAAATTGAGTGTTTTCAGGTTTTCTTTTTTTGAAAACAAATTCTCTTAATTCTTCATCACCAAAAACTATAAGGTTTTCTTCAACCTCTAATAGTTTTTCAAACTTGTCTAAATAATGTTGGTAAGGTCTAGACCAACCTTCGGTAAGTTCTCCTCTACCGATATCCCATATACCTGTTACTAAAGTTATATTACTCATATATTCTGTTGAATTCTTCTAAAATTTTATAAAAACTTTTATTCTGTTCAAAAAGTTCATTTGTTACTCCTTTAGGAGCGTTATCTCTACACCACCAAATATCGAAATGTTTTCTCTGAAATAAATCCAAATGGTTAAAATACATTAAAGTCATTACATGTTCTTCATGCGGTATACCTTTGTCTTCAGTTATTATTTTTTGAACATAGTCTTCAAATAAATTAACAACCTCATCCCACTTATCTCTGTGTCCACCGAACATACCACCGATTACGTGGATACTTCTATCGTACTCTGTATACCATTTTCTATCAACAGTACCCGACCAATAGTTTCTATCATTCTCTTTACCTAAAATTAGAAACTTATCGCCAGTATCTTCAATAACATTCTTTAAAAATTCGTTATTGAATAAAACGCTTTCGTAATATCTTTGTTGAATATGTTCACTTGTTAGATATTTTAAAGGTATTAAACCACAATGTGATAATCCCGCATCAATCCAATAGTAATAATCGTAAGACTTATCTTCATTCCACCACCAATGGAACTTACTGTATTGAACTTCAACACATCTGTCTCCATTTTTAGTTTCTTCAATGTTTTTATATTGATTGATTAAATCTTTGAATTTTGTATTTGCAATATTAAAAACTTGGAATTTTAGTTTGTCTTTTGATATTGAATGTTCATTGTAAAAGAACTCTTCCAATGAAGGTAATTCTCTATCTGAAGTATAACATAGGAAATCTGCGTCTGTCATCTTTAAAAGTGATAATAAACTATACCTATAATGTCCTCCTCTATTGGGTCTTCCTCCAAATTCGGTGCCGTATAAATCACTATATATTGATGTTATAAATTTAACTGACATAATAATATTCTTTGTGTTCGTTTCTATCCTTAATCTCTTGAACTTTGTATTGGTCCATAAATTCGTTAGGAATTTTTGTAGGACACCATCTATTCCAATTGTATGTTTGCATATACCAATTGTTATAAACTCCTTCAGAGATATTAGAATAACTTGTTTTTTGAGGTGCGATTGGAATTATAGGACAATAACTCTGATGTTTTTGAACTATAAACTTAAAGGTATAATCGTCCAAAGCGTGAAAGTATTCTCCACTACTTGTGAACGCAGTTAAAGATATGTCAAACATTGTATCATAAATTGATTGGTCATAAATAACCATGTTTGCCCCAAATATACCTCTCGCCTCTTCAGGTGCTTCGGGTAAATTTGTCATGTCTAATAACAATTCACACTTCTCACTAATGTTTATTGGTCTGTTTTGAGTTGGTCCTAAATTCATCATTGCGAATTCTAAATCAGGACACTCCTCTTCTATTTTTTGTAATAAATCTTTTGCATAAGGCATTACACCACAATCATCCTCAATAATCATAACACGAGGATAATTTCTTTCTTTAGCAATTTTTATTACTTCTAAAGTTGATTTGGTAATACCCATATAAGAATTGGTATCAATCGCTGAGAATCTTTCGAATTCCCATCCAAGATATTCCATCTCTTTGGTGATTGACTCCATTCTATCGGGTCTTCTATCCAAGTTTATCACAAACTTGGGAATTTCATTAAACTTCATTAACTAACGTGATTGTGAGTTAATCGACCTGTTATTCTATCACACCATCCTTTAGATTCTGAGTGAGGCCATACAACCCAGTAAGTTGGCATTTCATCTGTTTGGAAATCTCTCCATACCTTACAGTACTTATCAGGGTCTCTCATGAATCCTGCAATCTCATTTTTGTCGGCATCTTTTCTATAAAGAGTTTCGTCTTTGTCGTTATGGAATGCAACAACCCAAAAATCATAATCAGTTTCAGTTACTTGAGAATATCCAATATCGATACAATGTTTAAACACCATACAGAAACTATCTTTCCATTCTTGTTCCGTCTCAAAGTTATAAGGGTTTGGTGGATAGTTTTTATCTAAAGTATATTTGTCGATTGCTCTTTTTTCGAATAAAAGACCTGAATATTTTTCATAATCTTTTAAAGTTCTAACGGTACCAAATCCATATTGTCCTTCATGTCCTTCTTGAGTTTCACCGTCCATACCAAATAATTTTCTATTTGTTAAGTGAGAGTGACTATTTTTTTGACCCCAAGTCTTATCGTCATCCCATTGTTTAGTTCTACCTTTACGAGTGTACTCGTGGTAAACTACAGGAATATGTGTGTGGAATAAATCGTAACCCCATGTGTAAGCTCTTGCTGCAATTGAAATTTCTTCACCATGGAAATAGTATTCAGGATTGTGTTGAACTTCTTTTGAGAACTCTCCTAATGTGAAACAGAAGTGAGCTGAGTAGAATCTTGATGTTACTGGTTTCTTCATCTCTCTCCAACCTGGTATTGTTTCAGGTAAAAAGAATACTGCTCCTTCAGGAATAAATCTATCAAAGGCCATTCTCCAAGCATCGGTTGCTCTTCCTGCTGGGTCATTTTCAGGGTCGAAGGATGGTACATAACCCGTAAGTAGAGGCTTCTTGTACCCATCCTTTTGTAGACCCTTAATCATCTTGATTAAGACATCGTCCCAATCTTTGATAAATCTCATGTGAGAGTCAATTTGTAATGTATATGATTCCCCGTCATAAAGTTGTTGAGTTAGGTTTCTTGCCCAACATACACCTTTGGCTTCTTCATAAGGAATATCTAATATTTTAAATCTTTTGTCGTCTCTGTACTCATCCAAATTATCGAATCCGTCTTCTTCAGCGAATTGTCTTGCGATTGAAAATACCAAGTTTTTTGGTCTCTTAGCGTTTGCCAACATATCTTTTATGGTTGGAATCAGTTGTGGGTCTCTATAAGACGCAATTTGTACAAAAATTTTCATTTAAAGTGTATTTTGTATAAAAATAAAAAACCCTCCACAAAAGTAGAGGGTTTTATTTATATTATTTTTTTTAATTTTAAATACATCCGTTAGGGTCTGATGAAGTAATCTGTCCTAATCCACCTGTTACTTGGTACCAAGCGGTTCCGTTAGAATAGAATCCATTAGGTACTACGTCAACAAGAGGTCTCGCGGTAGATTCGTATAAGTACTCACCTACATTTGGTCCTACTCCACCTGATATTGAACCATAGATTGTTTGAGGGGAAGCACTAAATGCTATACAAGCGTTGTTAGCCGTTGCACCTGTACCTAAACTATATGTATACCATGCAAATGTTGATGTTGGAGTTTGAGTTACTGTTGGTGTTGGTGTACTTGTTGATGTTTGAGTTATTGTCGGTGTTGGTGTCACTAATGCTGAACATAATGTAAATATTCCTAATTGACTACCGTTACTTGCTAATTGAGTTACTGAAGTTCCATTACTATAGAAACCTGCCATATCGTATGTTACACCACCTGTTGATGTTGTATAGAATTGAGTGTTTTGGTCAAATAATGAATTGAAAGCATATATTGTTACCGATACTCCCGCTTCACAAGCCGCATTAGAAGTTATTCCTGAATACACATTAAACGATTGAAATGGTGATGTCGGAGTTGGTGTGCTAGTTGGTGTACTAGTTGTAGTTGGTGTTGCAGTAACTTCCGCAGTAACTGTTGGTGTATTAGTTGGAGTCCCACTCGGTGTGTTAGTTGGTGTATTTGTAGGAGTAGCGGTATTAGTTGGTGTTTGAGTATTAGTTGGAGTTGGTGTACTTGTTTGTGAACTAGTCGGAGTATTAGTTGCAGTAACACTTGGAGTTGGGGTTGCGGTTGGAGTAGTTGTTGAAGTAGGCGTTGGTGTCGCTGTCTCACTAATCGGAGGGAAAGGTCCTTGGTTAACAAGTGAAATAATACTACTGTATACAGGAGATATTGCAAATGTCCCATTAATCAACCAAATATTTTTTGTTTGACCTGGAGTTAATTCGACTTGATAATCCCACATTGAATCATCACATCTTCTATAATTAAAGTTCACAATTGTGGAACCTGTATTTGTTAAGGTATATTTGCTACATGCCATCTTAAATGTTATTTACTAAATAAATACTACGAATTGTTCTAATTTATTAAAGTAGAAACAAAAATTATTATTTTATGAAAAACTAATGTTACGGACATGCTCCAATGTAATCGGAATTACCATCACCATTCACCACAATCACTGTTTGAGCACAATAATTTATAGTAGTTCCAACATTAACTAATACATCATAAGCAAATCCATTACAATCAATTCCAGCGAATGTTGTATTATCATTAATACCACCAAAGAATACAAATTCTTTACAAATATCGTTTGTTGGAGTTACGGTTGGTGTACTCGTTTGAGTCACTGTCGGAGTATTAGTTGGTGTTTTTGTATTGGTAGGGGTTGGAGTATTCGTTGGTGTTTCTGTATTGGTAGGGGTTGGAGTATTCGTTGGTGTTTCACTTGGCGTATTAGTTGGGGTCTTTGTATTAGTTGGAGTATTCGTTGGTGTTTCTGTATTTGTTGGAGTTGGAGTATTCGTTGGTGTACTCGTTTGTGTTGGAGTGTTTGTTGGTAATACGGAACACAATGTTATTCCAAGGGTATTACCAGACATATCAAGTTCAAGTAAAATTCCTAAATAATTGTAATATCCTGCAATGTTTCCGACAATTCCACCATTTGGTGTATTGAAGAAATAATTATTTTCGTCAAAAGTTGGTACCACACCATATATAAACCCGCTATCAGAACCATTACATGCATCATATGGACTTGTTCCTCCACTTAAACAACTAAATGGATATAATATAACCCCCGAAGGAGTTACAGTTGGAGTTTGTGTTACTGTTGGAGTCTGTGTTTGATTTGGAGTATTAGTTGGTGTTGAAGTATTAGTAGGTGTTACTGTTGGTGTTGAAGTATTAGTCGAAGTGTTAGTTTGAGTTACAGTTGGTGTGTTAGTTGGAGTTTCAGTAGGTGTTGGAGTTGGAGAAGTTGCAGTAGGTGTTTTGGTAGGTGTTGGAGTTGGAGAAGTTGCAGTAGGTGTTGCGGTAGGTGTTGGAGTTGGTCCTGGAACTACAACAGTATACGCATAAGCATAGGTTGGAACATAACAACTATAAGTTCCATAGTAATAGCCCGCAACATAACTGAACGGAAAAATTTGATTACCTAAGTCAACGGCAGTACCTCCCGTTTGAGGAAAGAACGTAACTTCGGTAGTTAACCCGCTTAAACTTACACTTGAAATATATACACCACAATCTGCCATGTTAATAAATACTCAAAACTTTTATTTTATCCTTTAACATAACCCAACATTAATAATTTGGTTACCACTAAGTTGAATAAAATTTGTACCATTCGATATTGTGAAATTTGCACCTATTGGAGGTATTGTTAATGATTGGTTACCGTACACATAATCACCAACTTCCAATAAGTTAAACGGTTTTGATGTAAAAATTTGTACGTTATTAGGGTTTGCAATCATACTTACCGATTCACAAACATTTTGGTACCAACCACCTGTTCTTAAATTATACATATAAACTGTTGTTGGTGTAACCGTTGGTGTTGTCGTAGGTGTTGGAGTTGGTGATGTAGAAGTAGGTGTTGGTGTTACCGAACTTTGAGTTGGTGTTGATGTAATAGTTGGAGTTGGTGTTGTTGAAGGGCATAAACCCACTAAGGATATTGTAAGAGGAGCTCCATAACTTTCAACAATTAAATCCTTAGCACAAACATATTGTACTTCTAATGGATTGATTGGTGAAACACTAATTATGTCGGTACAACCAGTCCATCTATAATATCCTTCTTCGACATTATTGTAATTGGTGATAATAAAATAGTTACAGTTTACACTCATATTATGTTGGTGTATTAGTTGGTGTTATTGTTGGTGTTGGTGTATTTGTTGGGCATGGATAGAAAGAAGAAAATAAATCATTACATGGTACCATCAAATATCCTAAATCGTTACACGGAACCGAAATATAAAGTAAGTCATTATTAGGTATGAAAATTCTACAGTTAAGACAGTTAGGGTCTAATAAGTTATATTTGTTTTTTAATAATAAAAAATTGTGTCTAATCTGAGATGCGTTTAATGGTTCAGTATACATTCTAAATGCACTAACGTCACCAATCATACTACCTCCAAAGTACTCCTCTAATTTAATATGAGTCGTAAGTCCTGAGTATTCTGTATGTGTTAAATCTTCTGTTGTTAAACATTCGGGGTCTTGTTGGTAAGTTATCCCACTTAACTCTGTTGGGCATCCCGCAGAAAATGTTAGGTTATCATGAAGTCCTTGAGTACCCCCACCAACTGAAATATTATATCCAACACCAATTTGTTTTTCTTTTTCCGCATTAACAAGTCTTGGTATAATTTCTTCAAAGTTTTCAGCAACTAAGAATAATTTACCGTTAACATAAAACTTAAGAGTACCTAATCTGTATTTTTGTTCTTCGGTCCACATGTCATTGAATGTAACCACTTCTGTTGAAGGAGGTACAAATCCTACGTCATGTGTTATCGGAGGTTCAACTAATGTGACACTTCTATTTTCTAATGTGGCAAAATATACATCCTCAACTAAAAGACCAAGTCCACCCTTCTCATATAAGTCACAAGTATCTAACCATTCTTTTCTTTGGAACACGGCATCTATTTGTACCCAATGTTCAACATTAGGATATGTTGTTCCACTACAGTCGTCAAAGATTCCTCTTGTTGAACACCATTCAGTGACAGATGTTCCTGTGTGATAAGTTATACCTGTAAGACAAGTACCACTAGATTCACAACCTCCTGTTATTCTATATGTCTTAACACATAATCTTGGACTTCCCGTGTCACCACTAAGTCTTAAAGATAATGCATTTGACACACCATCATATAATGGGTCTTTCTCAGAGTACTCGGCATATGATTCACAATTACAAGGGCAACCACAAGAACAATGTGTTATGGTTCCTCCTGATGGTTGGTAAACTTGTAGACATTGAGACGATGTATTGGCGGTACTGGCACAACCACAAGTGTGCATACATGTTAACCCTGAAGTCACTCTTGTATACCCTGTATCTTGTTTTGGTTCACCATCGGCGTAATGATAAAATTTGTTTTCGGCTCTCGCCCCCATGTAGAAAAAGGTTCCCTTGTTGTCTGGATACCTTGCGTTAAGACCAACAGAAGTATCTCCTGTCCATCTATATCTTAACATAAATTCTGCAGTCCATCCTAAAGAAACTCTTTGAGGGAACACCTGATAATCGTATCCTGGTAATTTGTAGAATCCTTGGAAGAATCCTCCGTCTAATCTTGCAAAATAACCTACAGGACTACCATCTGTTGCATAGGACATATCATAGTTGTAGGAGTCATCGTTCCATAACCTGTTTTCAGAAGTCGTGAAACCCGTGATAGGATGCATTTTCATTCTCCTATCATATTTGTATCTACTATATGTGTCAGCAGATGTTGTATATAAACCTGTGGTGATTTGAATTGTCTCACCTGACATGTGTTTGACAAGACCATTATCAATCCCTGTCAAACCAACATCACATAGGTCGGTAACTATTGGACAGAAATTTGGGTCAGTATCAGTTGGGTTCCAATAGTTCTCTGATACAATAACATCATTATCAAATGAACAATCCCCTGTTTGGCAAATCGTTGTTCCCGAACTATTAAAGTCAAACTTAAACGGCATTCTATTCCCATCATTCTCACCTATTAATAACGGTGAAAATACTACTTCTTGGTCATAGTCTTTCTCGTCAGATGCGAGACAAATGTCCGTGACTTCGTTGACAGGTTTAATTCCCCATCTTCTAAAATTATATTGATTAATATTTTGATATGCCATAAACTAATGATAAATACCTTGTGTCGTGGTATTTATATGATAAAAAGAACAGATGATTGCCACAGATAACGAATTTTATTCATCACCGTATTATTTTCTTTTAAGAGACAAAGGAGATAAATATTCCTTATATTTCTCTGTAGAGGGAACTTTAACCGAAGCACGTAAAAAAGATGAGGTTATTCACTTTGAAAAAAGTAAGGGTGAGAAGGTAAAAAAACATTTGAAAAAAGTTGCAAACGAGAAAAAAGTTAAGAATACAAAAACTTTAAAAGCTGACTTGGAAGAATTGGTAAATGCGGATGGAGCTATGTCAAACTCTAAAATTCCAATTCTTGACCCTAAATTGCATCCAAAGAAAACTATGGACCAAACAGTTCCAGCCGCTCGTATTACAAACGACCCGATTTCTCGTGGATATAGAACATACTTCGGTGAATCAGCTGAGGAAATAGAAGAGATTGATATGTCAGGTGCTTTTGGATATGAAGAAACTGAAGACATGGATGGGAAGGATACGTTTGAATATTTGGTTAAAGATATGGGAATGGAACCTGATGATGCTAAAGAAAGAACAAAACAACAAGGAAAAGACCCTTCAGGTAATAAAGACAAAAAATCAAAATATTATAAAGATAAAAATTTTATCACAAGAGCAACTCTATCCGAGATTCAAAAACAAAAGGCTATCAAAATGGTTGAAGACCTTTTGGCAAAAAAGAAATCTTCAGAGGATGGTGATGTAAATGAAAAAGATGTTGACGATTTTAAAATTCTAAAAAGAAACATTGCTAACTTGAAAAAACAAGCTGAGCGTCAAGGTCTTCAAATTGATGACTTGATTAAGTTTCTAAAGATAGAATTAAAAAAATAATATGAACCAAGACCTATATAACTCAGCTAAAGGGGAGATTGAATTTCCAAAAGACAAACAGGAACATATGAAATTATGTTTCCATAGGGTAAAGGGCGCCGATGAGAATACTGAAGGTTTTAATAGAAATCAGGAATTACAAGGTAAAAATTTTATAGAATACAAACAATTAAAAAGGATTAAAAACTTTTTTGATAATTTTAAAGGAAACCACAATGAGGCTCCATTTATATTAAATGGTGGTGTTGAAATGAAAAATTGGGTTGAGAACGAATTAAGAAAAATGAGGGACTATAATAAGATGACAAAAACAAACAAGATGAACGCAGGAATGCAGAATCAGTTTTTGAAACCTCACGAAAAGAAAAACTTTAATAACGTAAGACCCTCTCAAGAACATACAAGTACTGTTGACAGATATAACGCAGCAGTTACTGAGAGCCTTAAAAGAATAAACGAACTAATTTCAAAATTATAATCATGGCTAACGAACTAAGTATAGACTTGTCTCAAAATGAACCAAACGCACTTACCGCTTATGCGGACGCAGAAAGAGCTAAACTAATCCCAAAAAATGACTTTAACGCGGTGGGTAACGAATACTCATCTGTAAATAGAGATGCCGTTGCTGACGGTGATTCTATGGGTAGAGGTACTGGAGCTTTCTTGGACGTTTACAACGTAAATGCTGGAACTATTGATGACGTAGTAGAAAGAAAAAACGAAATCAAAATTAACAGATTTAACTCATCAAAAACATACCCTAATTTCTAATGAAGTTAAATGAAGCTCTTAAAGGTTTAATATGTGAAATCGCATCTATCGATGGCGTCGTTGACTCCATTAAGAAAAGACAGGTGGTGATTATCTATTACGATGGTGATGAACCAGGTGGTAGAGGTATTAGACAAATCGAACCTGTTTGCTTGGGAACAAGTAAGGCGGGTAACAAGATTTTAAGAGCTTGGGATGATGAAGGTGCGTCTCACACTGCATATAAAGGAGAACAACCATTACCAGGATGGAGAATTTTTAGGCTGGACAAGATATTGTCAATTAAACCAACGGGTGAAGTTTACAATACTCCAAAACCTGGTTATAATTTTAATGGAGATAAAAGTATGGTTAGTGTTATTATTAACGCAAAGTTTGATAATCAACAACCTGATGCACCTGCACCAACCACACCAGTTACTTCTCCAACATTACCGACCCCAACTCCAACGCCAACAGAACAAGAAAATTTAGCATAATATGACTGACGATTTTTTAAAAAAACTAATGGTTTCTAAAGCCATCATGGACAAAACAACTGACGGAGGTAGTAGTACCTCTTCAAGAAACTCAAGACCTGAAAATATGGTTCAAGAGTTTGATATGCCACAAGCAAAATATAATATCCCACAAGAGTTCTTACAAGAACAACCATCTATGGGACAAGGTCAACAACCTTACCTATCTGAATTACCAAGAGTGAATACAAAACCAGTTGGTAATCCAAGTGTTGACGCAATTAAAAATTCAAAACTTCCTGACGAAATTAAGAGATTAATGATGGAACACCCAATTGCTCAACCACAACAACAAGAGGCAACATTATCTAATGACTTAATTGAAAGAGCGACAAGATTAATGAAACAAGACCAAAGTGGGTATGTACCTGAATCGGCAAAACCAAAAATTCAATCGGCAACCACATCGGCACCTCAACAATCCTTAGGTACTGAAAAAATTAACTATAAATTAATTCAAAAAATGATTAATGAAGCGGTAAATAACGCTCTTAAAGAGAATGGATTAGTTATGGAAAGTTCTGAAAAATCTAATGAAATATTCAGTTTTAAAGTAGGTAAGCACGTATTTGAGGGTAAAGTCACTAAAATTAAAAAGTTGGCCTAACACCTTTTCTTATTTGACATATTTTGTTATACTTTTGAGTATATAATAAAACTTATGTCAAAAATTAAAGTACTAGTAGTACCATCCGATAGAAGCGGGGTTGGTAAATTTAGGTCAGTCGACCCACACATCTTTTTACAAAATCAATATCCCGACGATTTCCATGTTGATATCATATACGAACCACCATATGATGATGTAAGCTTTTGGACTGATTACCAAATAGTTGCATTCCACAGAAGTATTGGTCCTGATTTCGAAAGAGCTCATCGACTTATCCAAATGTTAAACTCTTTAGGAGTTGCAACCATTTGTGATATCGATGATTATTGGATGCCAGGTAAAGAACACCCAATTCACGATATCATTAAAGTTCACAAAATTAACGAGAAAATTGTTGAGAACTTAAAAGTTGCAAAATACATTACAACCACAACTTCAATATTTGCAGATGAAATCCGTAAATTAAATAAGAATGTTGTTGTATTCCCTAACGCAATTAATCCAAACGAATCTCAATTTAAAGAACCAACATTAGAGTCAGACAGACTTAGAATTGGATGGTTAGGAGGTTCATCTCACTTACATGATATTCAACTATTAGACCAAGGTCTTGGTAAAATTACTTCATTGAAAGATAAGTTGCAGTTTGTACTTTGTGGTTTCGATACAAGAGGTACTGTGACCGAAATTAATGCTCAAACAGGAGAACAGAACAAACGTAACATTCTTCCTCATGAGACCGTATGGGCTCAATATGAAAAAATATTCACTCAGAATTATGGAATAGTTTCTGAAGAATATAAAAAACACTTAATAAATTACGACCAACAATCTTATTCAAACGAATTGAATGAGGCGTATGTTAGGGTTTGGACTAAACCTGTAACTTCTTACGCTAAAAACTATTCTAAGTTTGATGTATCATTGTCCCCTATTAAAAACACAATGTTTAATAGAATGAAGTCTCAGTTAAAAGTTATCGAGGCAGGATTTTATAAGAAAGCATTAATAGCATCTGACTTAGGTCCTTATACTATCGATTTAAAACACTGTTTGAAAAATGGTGAGTTTGTTGACGGTAACGCGTTATTGGTTAATGAAAATAGAAATCATGCTGATTGGCCGAAATTTATTGAAAAGTTGGTAAAAAACCCTAACTTAGCAAAAGATATGGGTGAAAGATTATATGAGACCGTTAAGGACAAATATGATTTAAACATCGTAACAAAAACAAGAGCAGAATTCTATAAATCAATTGTAAAATGATAAACATACCTTTAACTAAAATTTTATTTTTAGACATCGAAACTGTCGGTATCCAACCTGATTGGACGGCACTTGAAGAACTTAGACCTGAATTGGCATATCAATTTAGAAACTACCATGATTGGTTTCAGAAAAGATTCCCTGAAGATGCTGACAAACCTGTTGGTGAAATGTTTGTTAACAGAGCAGCGTTAGTTCCTGAGTTTGCAAGAATTGCTTGTGTTAGTGTTGCCTTCGTCACAGATAAAGGTGAAACTAAAATGCAATCATTCAGTGACCCTGATGAAAAAAAGTTATTAAAGGATGTTCAAATATTACTTAAACGAGTTGGAGAATTAAACTTCTTCTTGTGTGGACACAACGTTAAAGGATTTGATATCCCTATGTTGGCCAAAAGAATGATGATGAATGGTATTCTTCCTCCGAAGATATTACCAGGTCATGACACTAAACCATGGGAAATTAAAGCTCTTGATACAAAAGAACTTTGGCAGTACGGTGGTTATGGTTCCATCGCGTCATTAGAATTGATGTGTGTTTGTTTAGGTGTTGAGTCATCTAAAAACATGGAAGTAACAGGCAACAAAGTTCACGAAGCCTTTTGGGTTAAGAAAGACATCGAAGGTATCGTAGAGTACTGTGAAAAAGACGTATCGGTTTTAATCGACGTAATTAACAAATTATTAAAATTACAATAATGGATAGAGAAATTAAACCAGATGCTTGGGAACAAATACAATCTCAATTTGATAAAATAAAACTTGAGGCAGGTATTGAACCTGAAGAGGAATATATCAAAGAGTTGGAAGAAATGTTAGGTATGTCGATTGACGAAATGAATCGTGAAACCGAAATTATTTTAAAGACGCGAACTATTGGTGTTGAATTAATTCATAAAGACGCCAAATTTCCTGACTACGCATACCCATCTGATTCTGGTTTTGATTTATATTCAACCATAGATTATACTCTACCTCCGTTTGGAAGAGCTTTAATCCCAACAGGAATTAAATTATCTATCCCTGATGAATATGAAATTCAAGTTAGACCAAAAAGTGGATTGGCAATAAACCAAGGGATTACGGTATTGAACACACCAGGTACTGTGGACTCAGGTTATAACGGTGAAATCAAAGTAATCGTATTCAATACAAATAACCACGAAACAATTATAACCAAAGGTATGAAAATCGCTCAAGCGGTTTTATGTCCTGTGATAAACGGTAGATACGTGAACCTAAACCCTGTTGATAAGATTGAAGACAAGGATAGAGGTGATAATGGTTTTGGTAGTACAGGAATAATTTAATAGAATGATTACAGTTGCATATTCAACAAGAAAACATAACCCCGAATTTATTGAATATCTAAAAAAGAGTTCGGGATTTAAAAAACTTGAAGTTATTGAAAAAGTTAATAACGGGGAGAAGTCCCTTGCTCAAGTTTATAATGAAGTCTTATCCGAATCTAAAACGGATATAGTATTATTTTGTCATGACGACATCTATTTTGAAACCAATTCATGGTACAGTAAATTATTGAAACACTTTGAGAAAAGTGATTTTGGTATTGTTGGAATGGCTGGTACCACACAAATGCCAAGTAGTGGTATGTGGTGGGAAAACAGAAAAAAGATGGTTGGAATTGTTAATCATGAAAGTGATGGGAAGAAATGGGAATCAAAGTATTCTGAGTCTTTTGGAAACTCAATCATGGAAACAATAGTTGTTGACGGTTTATTTATTGCCGTTGATAAGAGAAAACTTAAAAAGAATTTTAACGAAGAGTTTAAAGGGTTTCACTTCTACGATATACCTTTTTGTTTTGAAAACCATATCGAGGGTGTTAAGGTTGGTGTCATCACTAACATTAGAATCACTCACAAATCAATCGGACAAACTAACGAACAATGGGAAGAGAACAGAAAACTGTTTGAAACTAAGTACGCCAAAAGTCTACCAGTAAAACTTAACCACGACTCTCAAAGAAGAATTAAGGTTTTAATATCTTCATTATTTTTTAGAACATTCACGGGTTCGGAATTATACGTTTACGAACTTGCAAAAAATCTAATCAAACAAAACTGTGACGTGACTGTTATGTCCCAAATAGGTGGGCCATTAACAGATATGGCAAAAAGAATTGGTATTAAATGTGTCTCATTTGAAGAAGCACCAGGTTTTAAACTTGGTGACGGTAAATGGGGATTCAATACTGAAGAAGGATTTAAACCATCAACAGAAAATGTATTATATAGAGTTTCTGAAGTTAACTTTGATATTATTCATATGCAACACAAACCTGTTGCAGAAAGAATGATTCAATTTTATCCTGAGATTGATAAAGTATATTCAATACATTCTGAAGTTATTGAGTTGGAAGACCCAATTAAACACGAATCAATTAAAAAATATATCGCAATTAGACCTGAGATTAAGGACCATATTATTAATAAGTTTGAAATTCCTGAAGAAATGATTGATGTTATTTACAACCCAATCGACAGTGATAAATTTAAACCAAAACCCACAGTTAAGACTGAAAATTCTGTATTGTTTGTTGGAACCATAGATTATCTAAGAAAGGAAGCTATTTTAGATTTGATGGAACGAACTAAAGAAGAAGGTAAAGAACTTTGGTTAGTTGGTGAAGATAAGTCAAACTACTTACAACAAGTTTTAGTTGAACCTCACGTTAAACATTTCCCTCCTACTTGGGCTGTCGAGAATTTCATCTATAGATGTGAGGAAACCGCAGGAATTCAATTAGGAAGAACAACTATCGAAGGATGGATGTGTGGAAAACCAAGTTGGATTTATAAAGTAGATTCAGGTGGATTCATCTTATCAAAAGAAAGATTTGAACCACCGACAGACGTAGAGAAATACTTCGCCTCTAACGTTACGAAACAAATAAAAGAAGAATACCAAAAAGTACTTTAATGAATAGAATTATAGATTACGAAAACTTATCAGTTAAAATCCAAGATTGGATAAAATCTTATGTAGAAGACAATAACATAACTTATTTAGTTGTTGGAGTTTCAGGTGGAATTGATTCCGCTGTGGTATCTACATTATGTGCTGAGACAGGATTACCAACTATTTTGGTTGGTATGCCGATAAATTCAAGTCCTGAAAATACAAGGTTATCAGATTTACAAATTTCACTTTTAACCACTAAATACTCTAATGTTGAGGGGTGTCATATTGATTTGTCACCAGTGTTTGAATCGTTTAAGTCTCGCAAAGCATTTGATAAAATGTTTACCTCAGAACTTGGATTTGCAAACACAAAATCAAGATTGAGAATGATTTCCCTTTATCAAATTGCTTCATCAGTTAATGGTATTGTAATTGGAACAGGAAATAAAGTCGAAGATTTTGGTGTTGGTTTTTATACAAAGTATGGTGATGGTGGTGTGGACATTTCTCCTATTGCCGACCTATATAAATCAGAAGTTAGAGAGTTGGGTAAATTATTAGGAGTACCTCAAGAAATTGTCACCGCAGAACCTACAGATGGGTTATGGGAAGATAATAGAATTGATGAGACTCAAATTGGAACTTCGTATGACAACCTTGAGTGGGTTATGGAATACGGTATTAAAAAATGGGAAGATGGGTTAGAATTAACCGAAAAAGAAAATATTGCAATCTCCAAATATGTAGATTTCAACACAAAAAATAAACATAAGATGGTTTCAATACCAGTTTTTGAATTAAAAGAAAATAATATCATATGAAAATAGGAGTTATTGGTGCAGGTCGATTAGGTTTGACATTTGCATTATTATGTGAAAAAGCAGGATACGATGTATTAGTATCTGATAAAAGAGAGGATTATATCCAAAATTTAAATCAAGGAGTTTGTTCAACAAACGAACCTATGATTCAAGAAATGTTATCTGTTGTTTACGACTTTAGTGCAACCACAGACAACATAGAAATTATTAGAGAATGTGATGTTATCTTCACGTTTGTTGCAACACCATCTACTGTGGATGGTAATTATGATACTTCAAAAGTATTTGAAGTGGTAAATGATTTCTTTACGGCATCACAACTTGATATACCAGTACATGGTAAAAAATTAATTATTGGATGTACAACTAATCCTGGAGATATAGAACAAATTCAGGACAAACTTAGAATGTTTGATATTCAAGTCGCTTACAACCCTGAGTTTATTGCTCAAGGTGAAATTGTTAAAGGTCTTGAACAATCTGACATTGTTTTAATTGGTACCGAATATACTGAGATAGGAATCACGTTGGTTAAGATTTATGAGAAAATTCAAACAACACCTATCAACGCTCACATTATGTCGTCAAAAGCTGCCGAAATAACAAAGATAGGTATTAACTGTTTCTTAACCAATAAAATTAGTTACGCCAACATGATGGGTGATATCTTAATGAAGGCTGGTTTAAATAAAGAAATTGACACTGTGTTAAGTGCTATTGGTGGTGATAGTAGAGTCGGCAAAAAATATATGAAATATGGTTTTGGATTTGGTGGACCTTGTCTACCAAGAGACAACCGAGCATTAGGATTTTACGCAAAAAATTTAGGTATGGAATTAAACCTTCCATTGACCGTGGATGACTTTAATAAAGAGCACTCTATTTTCTTAAAAGACCACTACATCTCATTGAATCCTAATAAAGAAACTCCTTTTGTAATGAATTATATTACATATAAGAGAGGTTCTGATATCTTAGAAGAGTCTCAACAATTTAAACTTTGCATCGACTTATTAGATGAAGGGTATTTTGTAAATGTAATTGAAATTGATGAGGTTGCTAAAAATTTACAATCATTAAGTGAATCGTACAACGGTAGACTTAAGTTCTATAAACAGGGTACAAAACCTGAAGGGTATGTAATTAATTTACAATGATAAAATTTGTTTGTTGTTTTTGGAATGCTGAGAAGTATATCAAAAACTGTATCAGAACTTTAAAATCACAAAAAGATACAGAGTTTGAAGTTTATTTAATTGATGATATATCAACAGATAATACTGTTGAAGTTGTTAAGAAACTAATTGAAGGGGACAACAGATTTAAATTAACGGTAAACACCGAAAAAAAATTTAAATTAAGAAATTTAATAGAACTAATATCAACATTTGATGATGAAGATATTGTTATTGAGATTGACGGTGACGATTTTTTACTTAACAGTGACGTTGTTAGTGATATACGAAACGTATATTCAGATAAAAAAGTTTGGTTAACTAACGGTTCGTTTATGTATTCTGATGGTAACCCAGGATTTTCTTCCGAATGTAACCCCGATACCGTAAGAAAAGATGTATTTAAATTTTCACATCTTAGAACTTGGAAAACTTTCTTATGGAAGTCAATTCCTGAGGACTATCTAAAAGACGATGACGGAACTTATTTTAAATCCGCTGCGGATGTTGCATACACATTCTCATTATTAGAATTGGCAGGTAAGGAAAATTATAGATTTTTACCAAACCTATATTATGTTTATAATGCGAGTTCCCCATACAATGACCATAAGGTCGGAAGTGCCACAGGTGGAGGTCACCGAGAACAAGAAAGATGTTCAAACATAATAAGAAATAAAACCAAATTAAAAAAACTGATTAAATGAGTAATTTAATATCCTGTAATTTAATGGGTGGGTTAGGGAACCAAATGTTCCAAGCCGCTCACGCATTGGCACACGCAATGAAATTGAACCGAGAGGCGGTATTTGTACCACGTTCATGGACTCCAATGCAAGGACGACAAACAGATAACTACCTTAATAATATTTTTAGAAACATGAAGTTCGTTGATAATATTGACGGATTTGAAAAAGTTAGTGAAGGTCCGTGGGAATACATTGACGTTTACGCTAAAGACCATGATACAGTTTTTGATGGGTACTTCCAAAGTAGCAAAAACTTTTTTGGGTATTACGATGAGATTAGAAAAATATTCTCTCCTACTGAAGAATTTGTCACAGAAATGTACGAAAAACATCCCGAGTTAAGACAAGATAATACATTATCGATTCATATACGTAGAGGAGATTGTTTTATGAATCCTGACATTCATCCGATAGCAAATGAAATATATTTTGAAAGAGCTTTAAAAGAAATTGGTGAGTATACTCACGTATTTGTTTTTACCGATGATAAAGATTGGGCTAAAGAAAATCTTAAATTTGAAAACGTAACATATGTTGATGATGAAGATTATAGAGAGATGTGGTTAATGTCTTTATGTAAAAATCACATTATGGTAAACTCTACTTTTTCATGGTGGGGAACGTTCTTAAATCCTAATGAAAATAAAAAAATAGTTGCGCCATCAATGTGGTTTGGACCAAGAGGACCAAGAAACTATGAAGATATATATGAGTCTAATTGGACCGTATTAGAAGTAAAATATGAAAACGGATGGTTAAGTTAAACATGCTATCGAGAAATTTTTCTCATGATAAAGGCTCAACAGCCAATAAACCACCAGTAAATATTGAGTGGTGTTTTAACAGTTACGAAAACCCTATTTCAGTTTATTTAGATAATGATTTGTTTAAAGGAATTGAAGACCATAAAACTGATGGTGGTAACAAAAAAAAGTTTCTTTGGGTTATTGAGTCAAGAAAATTTGATGGTGGCGCGGTTGATAATATTAAAAAACATTTAGATGAAGTTCTTGAAACCTTTGAACAAATATGGACTCACAATGACGAACTACTCCAACTAAGTCCTAAATTTAAATGGACACCAGCTTATGGAGTTTACATTAAAGACTTTGCAATACACTCAAAAACTAAAATGGCTTCGATGATTACATCAAACAAAAGATGGACTCGTCAACATGAAATTAGACACGATTTTGCAATGGCTAACAAGGATAAGATTGATGTTTTTGGTAGAGGAATTCAAGAAATACCAAACAAAGAAATTGGTTTGGTTGATTACCGTTTTTCATTCTGTGTTGAGAACGACACATACGACACTTATTTCACTGAAAAAATATTAGATTGTTTTGCAACTGGTACAGTGCCGATTTACATGGGAACGCCAAAAGTTGCCGAATATTTTAACACAGATGGTATCATATTTTTTGATGGAAATTTTGACGTATCGACTTTAACTGAAGAGTTGTATAACTCCAAAATAGAGGCGATTAAAGATAATTATGATAGAGTACAAAAATACAGTGTTCTTGATGATTGGATTTTTGAAAACCACTTAAAAGACTATGTCTAAAATTTGTTTAATAAGACAACCAGCGGGTATTGGTGATATTTTTTTCACACAAAAAATTGCAAAGGATTATATTTCAAAAGGATATCTTGTAATATGGCCAGTAATTGAACAGTTTGAATTCATAAAAGATTACATTAAAGTTGAAGGTTTAATTTTTGTTAATGAAAATGCGGATTTTCCTCACAATAATTTTTATCGAGAGGGATATTCAAAACCTACAATGATTAACGAACATGACATTTATTTACCAATACAACATTTTGATAGAACATTTCCTGAGATTTCAGTAATGCAGGCAAAGTATAAAATGATGGATATGAATTCATCAGATTGGTTAGAATATTTTGATTTTCAAAGAAATTTAGAAAGAGAACAAAAACTTATCGACCATTACGGAGTACAAGATAAAGAATTTGTTTTTGTTAATAGAATGTTTGGTTCTCCTCCACATTCAAAACCATGTCCCCATATGGGTGAGTTTGAAAACTCAGTTGAAATGGAATATTTGGGATGGGATAACTTGTTTGATTGGATTGGACTACTTCTAAAGGCAAAACACATTTATACCGTAGAGACATCAATTCTTTACATAATTTCAAAACTTGGTTTAAAGAATGTAACTGTTTATTCAAGACATGCTTCACCAAGTTTTCATCAAGTCGAACATATATTCGATAAAGATTTAACTTACATATTATGACACATGTACCAGTAAGTGTTGGAGAATTAATTGATAAATTATCAATCCTACACGTTAAACAAACAAAAATAACTAACGAAGAAAAATTAGAATATGTAAATAAAGAATTTGAACTTCTTTATAACATGTCATCGGAATATCTGAGTCAACCTGAAATTGAAACTTTATACCATTCATTGGTTACTGTTAACTCAAAACTTTGGGACATCGAAGATAAACTTAGAGTTTTAGAATCTGAAAAAAGGTTTGAGGGTGAGTTTGTTGACTTAGCCAGAAAAGTTTACTTTACAAACGACGAAAGATTCAGATTAAAAAATGAAATAAATAAATTTACCGATTCTGAAATTAGAGAAGTAAAAGATTACGTAAAATACCAATAATATGATACACAACATTAAAGACGCACTAAAAAATTATTTTGAAGACGAAAGTTTGATTAACCCTGAAGGAACTCCTGGTTCAGAAACTGGTTATCCTGAAAGAGATGTTAATTGGATGAAGGAAAATTTAATTCCAAAAATTGAAAATTTAATTGATAAAAACATTAATAAAAATTGTTTGGATGTTGGTTGCGCTCAAGGGTATTTCACCAGGGTTTTAAGTGAAACTTTTGATAAGACTTATGGAATCGATTTATCTAATAATAGAATTAATTATGCAAAACAATATGAGACTGAAAATTTAAAATTTATTCAATCGGACTTAACTGAAAGTTTTGCAAATAAGTTTCCAATCAAATTTGATTTCATGTTTACAAATGCAGTCCTTCCTCACATCCCTTTAGAATTCAAATCAGATGTTTTTAAAAATTTAGCGGAAGTGGCAAATCCAGGATGTATTTTTGTTATGTATGACGGAATGTTAAATGACGATAACAAACATAAACATGACGGAAATGAACAAGCGAATTTTGAAAATTGGAGTGGTAAAGAAATAATTAGAGTTGTTTTTATAAGTGAAAAATGGATACATGAAAATGCAACCGATTGGGAAATTGTTCAAATTACTAACGTTGGTCATGCAACCGAAGAAATAATTTTAAAAAGAAAATAACATGAGTTTATTTGGAGCGTTTTGGGATAAAGACCCCAATCCAGTTGGAACTGAAAATTTTGGAAACAATAAAGGTTTGTTTCATAATTTGGATTGGACACCTAAAGGTGTTTTACATATTGGTGCATGGGATGCTTGGGAGTCAAAACAATACGCACATTATTGTGGAGACAATTCTATTTTTTTGGAAGCAAACCCAAATTCGTACCAAAGATTTAAAAATGAGATTGAACAGTTTGGTCAAAAAATATACAACTTAGCTGCTTGGAATGTAGACGATTTGGATATGAATCTATATTGTCCACCACATAATCAAGACTCAAGTTCGTTAATCGAACAAAGAGGAGATGTGATTAAAACCAGAACGATTACAATCAAAACTTTATTTGAAAGAGAAGGTCTTACCTTTAGTAATTATGACTTATTGAACATTGATACTGAAGGCGCGGAATTACAAGTTTTAGAAGGTATTGGGGAAGACATCAAAAATTTTACTTACATCATTATTGAGGTATCTGACTTAGGTTCAGATTTTGACAGACAAGTTAATGATTACATTTTATCCAAAGGTTTTGTTCACGTTAAAGATAGTACCAATCATAGAAGTTCAGTTACAGGTAAAATGTTTTGTGATAAATTATATAAAAGAACCTAATGACAAAAATATCTATAATTTGCGTAACAAGGAATGATGAGTATGGAATGTATCAAGACTTACGAACTAGAGTGTTTCTTAATGGGTTAAACCAAATTAAAAATAAAGAAATATACGAATTAGTTTTAGTTGATTGGAACCCATTACCTGATAGATTATCGTTCTATGAACAATATAAAGACCTGTTTCCAAAAAATTTAAAAACAAAATTTGTAACAGTACCTTCCGAAGTTCATAAAAGTATTGTTGGTTCATCAGTTTTAAGAGTATTTGAATACCAAGGAAAAAATGTCGGTGCAAGATATTCTTCAGGTTCTTATTTAATTTTTACAAACCCTGATAATTTTTTCTTTCCAGAACTTTGGTCACACGTTGAAAATAATATATCTGACGAATCGTTTACTAGACTATGTAGATGTGATGTTAGAAACCCTAATAGTGGATATGTTAATGTTGATTATATTGATGGAAAAGATTTAATGGAATCTCCAATTCATTTCTATTATACCCCTGGTCATGATTTTAAAACACCTAATGAATATCTTTCTTTAAATGAAGGGTTTTATTGGGACATTAGTCATGAGGGCGCTAGTGGAGATTTTTTAGGTGTAAGTAGAAAAAATTTTGAATTAGTTAATGGGTTTGGGGAAGACTATACTTATGGGGGATTCGATGGAATCATTATGAGGGATTTATTTAAAAATGGAATAAAACAATTTATATTACCTACAATATCTATACATATTGACCACACAAGAGTTAGGGTTATTGGTTCAACACCGACCAATATTGATGGTGAATTTAACAATAAAGAATCTTGGGGTCTTTTAGGGGAAGATAGGATATCAGTAATTGAGATATGAAAAAAACAGTAATACTAACATCAAGAAACGATAACTATGGTGGTAACTTACATAAAAGGACCACCATGGCATTAACCTCACTAATAGAACATCATGATGAGGTTATCTTTGTTGATTGGAAAACAAATAACGGAGAAGGTGTTATCTCAAATATCAAACACAATTTACCTCACACAGGAAAATTAAAATACATTCAAGTCCCAAAAGAACTTTTAAAAGAAAAGTATCCACATATTGCCGATTATACTATAATTGAATCCATTGGTAGAAACATTGGAATACGAAGAGCAACAAACGATTACATCATTTCAACAAATATTGATATTGTAACGACTCCACTCAACGATTCAATCTTAAATGAAAACACTTTCTACACCGTTCCAAGAAGAGATGTTGATGAATCATTTCATTTATCATTTAACGATTACCAAAGTTTATATAACTCTTTGTGGGAGAACCGTGATGGATACAGGGCCAAAGAACTATTTGAGACTGATGATGACAAATGGTCGTTGATTAATTGTTGTGGTGACTACCAAATTGGTCATAAAAATGTTTGGAATCAAATGAAGGGATTTGAGGAGTCTGTTTTATTTGGTTGCGGTATCGATACAAATGTTATGAAGAAAGCCTCTTTTTATTCTGACATAAAAGTGTTAGACCATTATGTCTTTCATTTAAACCACGGTAAAGGTGGTAATAGAGATGAGGACGAATCAGTCCCTCCAATGTCTAACCAAAAAGAAATTATTCGAGATTTCACACAGACCACCAACTTAGAAAATTGGGGTATGTATAACGAAGATTTACCAATAGAAATTATATGAGTGAACCAAAATCAATTTTAATTGTTGGAGGCGCAGCTGGCGCCAAAATTGCAACAAATATTTTTAAATTAACGCATCCACATCACGTAATTTATTATGTTGAGTGTTTTGCCGATGAAATACAAATTAATAGATTATACTCTACAGTTGAAAAATCTTTAGAATACATCAATAAGTCTAACGTAGATTATTTTATTGCAACGGGGGATAACCTTATGAGAAAAAAACATTACGACCAAATTAAGTCGTATACAAAAAAAGAACCAATAAATTGTATTCATCCAACCGCAGTTGTAGAAACTAAAAGATTTGGTCATGGTAATTTAGTTTGTCCAAATTCCGTTGTTCATATTGATTCTCAGATTGGTGATTGCACCATTATTAACACAGGGTCTGTTGTTGAACATGACTGTTATATTGGGGACTTTTCTCAAATATCTCCAAATACAACTTTATGTGGGTATGTCCATATTGGAGAGAATTGTTTTATTAGTGCTGGATGTACATTAATACCTAAAGTAAGTGTTGGGGATAACTCTATTGTTGCTGCAGGGTCTGTTGTTATTGACGATGTACCACCAAATGTAATGGTTGCAGGTGTACCATCAAAAGTTAAAAAAGTTTATAAATTATGAAAAAATTAAGCATTCCAATTTTTAGACTGAAATTTGATTTCAAATCTAAATTTAAGTTTTTAAAAGGTTCATGGGACATTTTGTCTTCAGATAGACCATTAGGAGAATCAAAATACGTAAAAGAATTTGAAGATAAATTTGCAAAAATGAGTGATGCAAAATATGCGTTGGCTTGTTCAAATGGTACTACTGCGATTGAGCTGGCGTTAAAATCCCTTGGGGTATACAACAAAAAAGTTTTAATACCTTCTAACACATTTTTTGCAACCAGTGTTGCGGTTACAAACGCTGGAGGTATTATTGAATTATTAGATATGGAACCACAATCATTTTCAATTTGTTTAAAAGATTTAGAATCTAAAATAACGCCACAAACAGGTGCGGTTATTATTGTTCATATTGGTGGTATCATTTCACATGATATTAATAAGATTGTTGAATTATGTAAAAAACATAATGTTCCATTAGTTGAAGACGCCGCTCACGCTCACTTTTCATTAAAAGGAACACATAGAGCTGGAGTTATTGGTGATGTAGGTACTTTTTCATTTTTTCCTACAAAAGTTATGACAACAGGTGAAGGAGGTATGATTACCACAAATAACAAAGAACTTTATGATAAAATGAAATCATTAAAGAACTTTGGTAGACATCTTGAAGATGGTGGTGTTATTGTTAGTCCAACAGGAAACAACTTTAAAATCAATGAATTCACTGGATTATTAGGTAGTATTGAATGCGATAGAGTTTATTCAAGAATTCAAAAAAGAACTGAGTTATTAGAAAGATATCGAAAAAATTTAGAAAAAACCAAATACAAAGTGATTAAACAAAAAGGAAATGGTACGTGTGCAAACTATAAGGCAATTGTCATTACCCCTATGGACGGAGCTTGGTTAAAAAAATATTGTAAAGAAAATGGTATTTCATTAACGGGAGAAGTATACCGAATCCCTGTTCATCAACAACCTTTATATAAAGAGCAATTTTCCTCTGTAAATTTGCCAAATACTGATTATTATTCTAAACATCACGTATGCCCTCCTCTATACCCTGAATTATCAATAAAAGAGGTTGATTACATTTGTGATATTTTAAAACAAGCTTTAATTGATTATGAAGAACAGAGTAGCAAAACTAACTCAGATAAGAAAGATTGATATTTTTGAGGAAGAAATTCCAAAATTAAAAGAAGGTCAAATACTTGTCGCAATGAAATCTGTCGGAATCTGTGGTTCCGATATGCATTACTTTAAAGAAGGAGGATTAGGCTCCTTCAAAAATCCTCTACCAATGTACATGGGTCACGAACCTTCAGGGGTTATAGTTGACTCTAACGGGTCTAAATTATTTAAAGATGGTGATAGAGTCGCAGTTGAACCTGGGATGCCGTGTGTCACCTCTTATTGGTCTTTAAAGGGTAAACATAACTTATGTGATAAAGGAACTTTTATGGGGGCTAACGCACAAGGTGCATTTGCCGACTACGTTGTGGTTGAAGAATTACAATTAGTTAAAATTCCAGATTCAATGTCATTCAACTTGGCAAGTTTACTTGAACCACTTGGGGTTTGTCTTCACACCGCAAATTTACTTGAACCAAAATTTACTGAATCGGCTACCATTTTTGGAGCGGGTCCTATTGGTTTATGTATGTTTTCTATTTTAAAAAAGGCGGGGGTTAAAGATATTTTTATGATTGATAAATTACCTTACAGAGCTAAGTTCGCTAAAGACTTTGGAGCTTCCCATTCTTTTTTACTTGCCGACGATTACGCAAAGAAAATTAAAGAATTGACAGGAGGTATGGGAACTACCATGGCAATTGACACAGGAGGTACAACAGAATCTATTGATGGTTGTATTAACGTAGCTGCGGTTAATGGTAAAGTTGCATTAATTGGAATCCCTGAAGCAGATTTTGTAACATATAATCCTCACAGAATGAGAACCAAAGAATTAACAATTAAAAACGTAAGAAGGTCAAATCAAACTTTGGACGACTGTGTTAAAAATTACACAGGAGATGATGAGATTGAAGGTATTATTTCTCACGAATTTGATTTCAACGATATTCAACAAGCTTTTGATACTGTTGCTGATTATAAAGACCAAATCTTAAAATGTATGATAAAAAATAATTAACTATGAGTAAAATACAAATTTTAGATGGTTTTAAATACAACACCGAAAAAAGAAACGATGAAATTTTTAACACTATAAAATGGAATAGTAATATTTTTGATAAAATATATGTTCTATGTGAAAACTCGGATTATTATAAACATTATCAAACGCTCCAATCAAACGTAATTGAAGTTATTAATTTAAATAGGGATGGATTTGTTTCTATGCAAGAAATGGTTGAATTTGTAAATGACAAATCTAAACATGATGACATTAAATTTTTATCAAATTTAGATTCTATTTTTACTTCACAAATTAATGAATTAGATGTCGAAGATGGGTGTGTTTATACTTTCACAAATCGTTCAATGAGAAACCCAAACATTAATAATGGTATAGGTCATGAATCGTACATTAGAGAAGATAACGATGGATTAATATTATTTAATCGAGATAATATTTTAGACCCTAATTGGTTTATGAAAAATTCGGAATTAGTTGTATATTGGCAAAATGCTGTTTGCGGATGGGTATGGAAAGAAATAAAAGAATTAGTATATGATAAAAAATGTTTTCAATGTTACCCTCAGGCAGAACAATGCCTGATGAAGACATTTAGAGATACAGGATACAATTTAAAATCCGCATCAATAAAATACCCAACATACCATAATCACGGTTCAAATGAAAAAACCGAAAATAATGAACATTATTCTGGATATATTGGAATTATAAATGAATTATTATGAAATTAAATTTAGATTATACAGGTGATAGTAGATGGAAACAAATGTCTGACATACATAAAACATCGTTACCAATGCCTAACTTATTTGTTAGTTTACTTTACCAGTACCAAGACCAAATACCAAACTTAAATGAACTAAACTTTGCAATTGAGACGGGAACTCATGACGCAAGAACTTCAATATTCTTGGCTGAACATTTTGATGTTGCATTCACAGTAGAATTATTTCTTGACCGTAATCCTTATGATGGAAAAAGTTATAGAAAAACATATCAAAAACTTTCTGAACAATACGGTAACCTTACTTTCTTAGAAGGTAATTCAGGTGAAGTATTAAAATCAGTATTGGAAGAATTACCTGATGAAAGATTCTTTATCCTATTGGATGCTCACAATATGTTAAATGGTCCATTAAGAGAGGAATTAGGCGCTATTAAAACCGCAAGTAACCGTACTGACCATGTAATGTTAATTGACGACTGTAGAGACTTAGGTCAAGGAAATTTTCCAACACTACAAGAATTTAAAGATGCGTTGTATGAAATTAATCCTAACTATACAATCATAAACACAGAACAAGGAAACCACATTTATTTAATTTATTAATATGAAAAAATATATAATTACAACTACGATTAACGAACCAACAGAAGCAACCATAAAATTTTGTGAGATTGCAGATAAAAAAGATTTTACATTTGTAATTGTTGGAGATACAAAGACTCCTCACGAATCATATCAAAAACTTGTTGAAAGTTACCTTAACGTAGTTTATTTAACGCCAAAAAAACAAGAACATTTATATCCTGAATTGTCAGAAATAATTGGATGGAAAACAATCCAAAGAAGAAATATTGGATTAGTTTACGCATATCAAAGTGGAGCAGAAATTATTGCAACAGTTGATGATGATAACATACCATATGAATTCTGGGGTGACAACATATTACTGGGTCAAGAGATTGAAGTTGATGAATATGAAAACACTTCATGTCCGTACTTTGATGCAATATCAACCACAGAACATAATGACTTGTGGCATAGAGGATTTCCAATCGAATACCTTCAAGTAAAAAATAACATTGAATATAAAGGTAAGACAAAAATTACCCCAATGATTCAAGCAGAATTTTGGGATGGTGACCCAGACATCGACGCAATTTGTCGATTAAGTAAAAAACCAATCGTAAAATTTAATTCATTTGAACCTTTCACAACAAAACAACTTACACCATTTAACTCGCAAAATACATTCATACACAGAGATGTTCTTAAACATTACTCTGTCTTCCCTTATGCAGGTAGAATGGATGACATTTGGGGGTCCTATGTCTTACAACATCATTTTCCGAACTCTGTCATATTTGCAAAAGCATCGGTATATCAAGCAAGAAACCCTCAAGACTTGGTTAGAAACTTGGAGAATGAAGTGATTGGATACAGAGGAACACTAAACTTATTAGAAAATTTATCGGATTACAGAAATATCCTACCTGAAAAGGCAGTTGAGTATTTCGACATCTACCAAAAATATTTCAATTAATGAAAACAGTTGCGGTTTGTATTTCAGGGCAGTTTAGAAGTTTTGACAAATGCCTCCCTTCAATTTTTAGTAATTTGATTTTAACTAACTCAAAATACGAGTTAAAGTTTTTTACATCTTTTGCCAAAGAAGAAAACAAACCTATTAATATACCAACAGAATTTTTTAAAATATCATCAGTAATTAAAATCGAGGAGGACTCAGTTCTCCCCGATTTAAGTTACCAAAAATCAAAATACAAATATCAAGATTATAATCTTGACACTGAAAACGACCCAAAGTTAATTTATTATCAATTAAAACAATTCCAATCTGTATTCAATATGGTTAAGGAATATGAAAAAAATAATAACATGACGTTTGATTATGTTATGAGGTTAAGACCTGATTTGGAGTTTAAAAGTATTTTTAATTGGGAGTTATTTGAGGACTCTATAATAACCCCATGTGAGGACCACTTTCGAGGGTATAATGATAGGTTTGCAATTGGACCTCGAAATTTAATGGAGGTATATATGAACCGATTAAATTATTGGATGTCTGAGAATGATGACATTAATTTTACAACTCAAAATGAAGTTAACTTAAAAAATCATTTAGATAACCACAATATATCGGTTAATAAAATACCAATTAGTTTACAGTACATCAGATATAACGATTTTTCAAAAACTAAATTAAAAATCACATCCATAACAACTGATGAAGCACATTTTAAAAATGTAACTAATGAGGACTTACCGATAAAACTTAGAATATGTTGTGGTAAAGAAGTTGTGTATTCTAAAAACCTTAATGTACCACCTAATTTAGGTTGGTATGTTGGAAGCCCGAATAAATGTGATAATAAGAAAGTTATTTTTCAAGGAAATGACTTATACTTAGAATATAAAATGAATTAAAATTAAACAATGAAAAAAATAGTAGTATTAGGCGGAGGAGGGTTCATAGGTGGACACCTTGCCAAAAGATTAAAAGAAGAGGGAAATCATGTACGAGTATGTGATATCAAGAAACATGAATATTTCTTTCAAGATGAGTTCTGTCATGAGTTTATTTTAGGGGACTTAACTGACCCTAAGGTAGTTGAACTTGTAATCGAAGAAGGAGTTGATGAAGTTTACCAATTTGCTGCCGATATGGGTGGAGCTCTGTATATCTTTACAGGCGAACACGATGCTGATGTTATGTACAACTCAGCAACAATCAATCTTAACGTAGTAAAAGAATGTGTTAAGAAAAAAGTGGGTAAAGTATTTTACTCATCATCAGCATGTATGTATCCTGAACATAATCAGTTAGACCCTGAAAATCCAAACTGTGAGGAATCATCGGCATACCCTGCTAATCCTGATTCTGAATATGGATGGGAAAAACTATTCTCAGAAAGATTATACTTGGCATTTAGTAGAAACTACGGTTTAAATGTTAGAGTCGCAAGATTCCACAACATCTTTGGACCTCAAGGTACATGGACAGGTGGTAGAGAAAAATCACCAGCAGCAATGTGTAGAAAAGCCGCTGAATCTAAAGACGGAGACGTTATTGAAGTTTGGGGTAGTGGAATGCAAACTCGTTCATTCTTATACGTTGACGAATGCGTTGAAGCGGTATTAAGATTAATGAAGAGCGACTTTGTCGGTCCTGTTAATATTGGTAGTGAAGAAATGGTCACAATTAATCAATTGGCAGGAATGGCGATTGCAATTTCAGATAAAGATATAGAAATTAAAAATATTGAAGGTCAAGAATTTATTGATAAATATGGTTTTAAATGTCCATTAGGTGTTCAAGGAAGAAATTCAGATAACAAACTTTATAAAGAAAAAGTTGGTTGGGAAGTTAGTCAACCTCTATCTATTGGTTTAAAAAAGACGTATAATTGGATTAAGTCACAAGTTGACGACAAAGAAAAAAATACTCCATGGATTTACGAAAGTCCTGACAATGGTAAAACAGTCTACAGAAGAGAACCTCAAAGTTCCGATAGACATAAAATCAAATAACATATAATGGCAAGAGGCACCAAAGCAAAACCATTCCCAACTCCAACAGGAGAAGGAGTGGTAAGAAGAACGAAAAAAGAATTAATTTGTTCAATCGTTTCTAAAAAGACTAAAGAAAAATTTTTATCGGACAGTCAACGGGAATATTACAATAAACTAACAACAAATCAAATCACAATATGTTCAGGACCTGCAGGTGTTGGTAAGAGTTACATCGCAATGAAAGCGGCTGTAGACTTATTAGTGGACCCAACTACTCCTTATGAAAAAATTATTATTGTAAGACCAGCAGTTGAAGCAGAAGAAAAATTAGGTAGTTTACCTGGAGGTGTTGAAGAAAAATTAGACCCTTACATTTTCCCGTCATATTACTTATTAAATAAAATTATAGGTAAGGAGTCGAGAGAAAAATTAAAAGAAATTGAGGCGATTGAAGTATTTGCGTTGGCATATATGAGAGGTATGAATATTGATAACTCAATATTAATTTTTGAGGAAGCTCAAAATTCAACACCAAGTCAAATGAAACTTCTCTTAACAAGAATTGGGTTTAATTCTAAATTTTTCATATCAGGAGATTTAGAGCAATTTGACAGACACAAAGATAAAACACAAACAGGTTTGTGGGACTCACTACAAAAGTTTCAAAAAATGGATGATATTGGGGTATTTGAATTTAACTCTGAAGATATTGTTAGAAATCCTTTAATTTCAAAAATTTTAAAAAGATACGAAGAATGAAAATAGGAATTGAGTTAAATGGGGTACTTCGAGACACTCTTAAAAAAATTCAACAAGAATATGAGAAATGGTATATTGAAAACACACTTAACGAAGATGAAGAGTTTCAATACAAAGTAATTAGTGATTTAACAAGTTTAAATATTTCAGACCATCTTAAATTTAAAGATAAAGATGAATTGTATGATTTTTTATATAAAGAACATACTATGGAAATTTTTGGTCATGCAGGTTCTGTTGAAATTTCAGGAATGATGGACTTCAACGAATTTTATTTAGACATGAGAGATAATCACGATATTTTAATTGTTTCAGATGAAATAGGAAAATCAAAACCCGCTTCCTTGTTTTTTATTTCTAAGTTTGGGTGTTTAGTGGAATTGGTAAGATTTTATAGTGAAAGTACGATTAATTCACTATGGGATTCAGTAGACATTTTACTTACCGCGAATCCTAAACTATTATTAAATCATCCTGAGAATAAAACGGTCATTAAATTTGACACGGTTTATAATTCAGACATAAAAACCGAGCACTCGATATCAAGCATCAAGGAGTTCAAAACAAAAATAGACGAAATAGTATGATAAATGTATTAGGCGAAAATTATTACATTGATTTAGATGTAATTGAAAAATACCTTGATATGTCGGATGACACTTCAACAGAACCTACATCAGGTACAACTGAAATGAAAATTAACATCATTAAATTTGAAATGATTAAGATGTTATTAGAGACAGTATTAACCGAACAAGACATTGTTGACGAAAAATTAGGAATGAAAAGTAGTGCTAATACAAGTATTCCATTTAGAATCGCATTCAACAGTCTTTTAAACAAAAAATTAATCAATCATTATTAATATGGAAAACGAGCTACACTCAAAAGTAAAACAATCCATTCAGACATTGAGGGACAAACAAGCTAGAATTTACTTTTTAGTACAAGATACTAAAGGAAATGCTAAGGCTTCTGTTAGACTCATTTATCAAATGGCAAAAACACTAAAAGACAATGGGTTTAACCCAATCATTCTTCACGAAAAAGCAGACTACTCAGGAGTGGTTGCTTGGTTAAGTGAAGAGTATATGGAATTACCTCACAAGGCAATCGAAGGTCAAAATTTAGAAATTTCACCTGAAGATTTCTTGGTAATACCTGAAGTTTTTGGTTATATTATGGACCAAGTAAAACAATTACCATGTGCAAAAATAGTATTGACACAACAGTACGCTCACATGTTGGAGACATTACAGCCAGGTCAATCATGGAATCAATTTGGATTCATGAAATGTATTACAACTTCAAACAAACAAAAAGAATACGTAGAAAGAGTAATGAGACAAGCGTCTTTTGACATCCTTGAACCTTACATTACCGATACATTCAAACCTAAAACAACTCCATCAATGCCAATCATTGGTATTCACACTAAAGAGCAAAGTGATGCGATTAACATCATTAAAACTTTTTACTTAAAATTCCCACAATACAGATGGTTTACCTTTAGAGATTTAAGAGGACTGTCAGAGAAAGAATTTGCAAACTCTGTAAGTGATTGTTTCCTTACAGCTTGGATTGATGACCATAGTGGATTTGGAACATTCCCATTGGAGTCTATGAAAAGTAACGTACCAGTAATTGGTAAAGTCCCTAACTTGGCACCTGATTGGATGACTGAAGAGAATGGTATATGGATTACCGACAAAACATTATTTGCCGACGTAATCGCTGACTTTGTACAAAATTGGTTGGAGGATAATATTAACCCAGCAATTTATGAAGAAATGAAAAAGACTGTGGACCAATTTTCAGATAAACACAAATTCGAATCAACAGTAGTTACTTTATTTGGTGGTTACTTGAATTCAAGAGCTGATTCATTCGAACAACAAATTTCAAAAACAGAAGAATAATATGAGCAATAAATTATCACTATCAGTTATACTACCAATTAAATCATCAAAAACAAAAGATTTTGAAGATTATTTTGAAAAAGCAATAACATCCCTTAAAAATCAAAAAATTGAATTTGAGGAATTAGTTATTGTTCACACCAATGAAGAATCATTAGTTACTATTTTAAATAATTATGATTTTGGAAATCTTACAGTAACTAAATTACCATGGGATAAAACACCTAATTACGCAGAACAAGTAAATTACGGAATTAAAAACGCAAAAGGAACTTGGATTTCACTTTTTGAATTTGATGACGAATATGCATCAATTTGGTTTAAAAATGTTGAGAAGTATATTGGTGCGTACCCTGAAATTCAAATGTTTTTACCTGTAGTAGTTGAAACAGATGAGAAAGGAGTCTTTGCAGGTTTTACTAATGAAGCAACATTTGCTGCTAATTTCACACAAGAAATGGGTTTCTTAACTAATGAAACATTACAAGATTATCAAAACTTCCAAACCGCAGGTTCGGTGTTTAAGAAAGAAATTATTGAGGACTTTGGCGGATTTAAACCGTCAATTAAATTAACATTCATATATGAATTATTATTAAGACTTACATATAATTCAGTTCAAATTATGACTATCCCAAGACTTGGTTACAAACACGTTAATCTTAGAGAGGGTTCAATTTTTTGGAATTACAAACATGGTGAGGACAAAATGATTGAAGATGAAGTTAAATTTTGGATTCAAACCGCAAAAAAAGAATATTTCTTCACCGACGACAGAGTCATAAAATATCAATCTGAAAATGTCTAAATGCAAGAAATTTTATCTGCAACGACAGAAGATATTTTATCTAAAAAAAGAGGAAGAAAGGCTGTTAATTTAAATTATTTTGATGTAAGAGAGGAAGAGGCGGTTAGAAAGTTTTTAATTGCCGAAACGTCATACGAAAAAAATAAAATATATAATGAGTTTTTAAGAGGACCTCTCGATAAGATGATTTCATCTATCATACGACGATATAAATTATATCGTAAGGACATGGATTTTATAGAAATTCATACCGATACTCACTCGTTTTTAATGACGAAGGTTGACAAGTTCAAACCAGACAAGAATAAGAAAGCTTATTCTTATTTTGGTACTATTTGTAAAAATTATTTAATGGGTCAAATCATTAAGGACCAAAAAGAGACAAATAGAAAAATATCATACGAGGACATTTCTTCTAGTTTAGAGGAAAGACCTGATATGAGTTATAGAATTGATGATGATGTCATTGAAACTGACGTAATTATTAATGAATATTTAAAAGAGTTAAAAGAATTTATCGATAATGAGAATTTAAACGATAATGAAAAAAAATTAGGTTACGCACTTATTGATTTATTTGACAACTATGAAAGTATATTCTCAGGGGCTGATAATAACAAATTTAATAAAAATGTTATTCTGTTGTCGCTTAGAGAAATGACTAATTTAAGTACTAAAGAAATTAGAAGTTCAATTAAAAGATTTAAAAAATTATACACAGTTATTCAAATCAAAATGAAAAACTAATAAAAAAGTATTTATAGGTATGCCAAGACCACAGAGAAAAGAGATAAATTTTACTAAAGATTCAATACTGTCTTTAATGCAAGAGATTTACAATGAACTTGTAGAACAAAGACAGACTGCAATTAGAATACAAAATAAAATGTTAGCAATGTTGAAAGACCCTGCTGACATGACGACTATTGGTCCTGTAATTGAGAAACAACAAAAAATTGTGAACGACTGTGTTGAGAAGAAAATTAGTTTATCAAAACTACAATCAGGTATTTGGGAAAAAACTAATAATAATACTGAATCATTCTCACTTGCAGATTTAGATGATGACTTAATACAGAATCTTATAGAAAAAGATGTTTCCGATGATATGGAGGCATATAAAATGAAATAAGATATGCAATCATTAGATATACAATCATCGGCGGATTCCATCCAAAGTAAGATTAAATCGTATAAAACTTATAATGATGTTTCTCAAAGTGCAAGAGAATTAAAGTCTAGCGCTGGTAATAGTGCGTCTAAAGCAACTTCTCAAATAACTTCACAGTTAGATAAAGTTAAAGACTATCAAAAACGTTATTTAAAGAACCCTCCAAATTCAATGGACCAATTATTAGGGTTCTTAGGAGAAACTCAAGGTAATGGGTCGGCAACTTCTCGTTATCTTAGAAAGGTACTGTTACAAGCCGCAGCAAAAATAGAACCAAAACTTGCGGCAATTGTTAAATCAGAAACTATTAAAGCTTTAGGATGTTCTATTGAACAAACCTATAAAGGTGTTTCAGCTGCAGATTTAGCTAGTCAACCATTACCTTTATTACCACAAGCACAGGGTATATACATACCAATTAGTTCTATTGATATTTTTACAAATTTAAAAACTGAACCTGAAACTCCTTTTGGTAAAATTTTTTACGAAAAACTACAACCGTCGGCAGACACCATATTTAAACCTTATGGTGGATACGAGTCGTTTCCAATGAACAAACAATTGTATCAGTTAACAGAGTCAAACAATACTGATAGGTCTTTTAGTCAAATTAATGGTAAGAATTATTTAGGTGAATCAGGACAAAACTTATTTGACCTTCAATACTCAAAAACAAATAGTTTTGGTGTGACTGGTGACTACTATAGAGTGATTTTAATTGATAGAGAAGATGGTTCAGGTAACCTTTCAAATAATGTTGGAGAATTTATCAATGATTATTATAGTACTATTAAATTAGTAGACACTGTAGATATCGGAGCCAACATTGTTAACATTTTATCGGGAGCGATTAGTTTTAAAGCCCAAGTTGGTATTGGACAACTTAACGAACAAAGTAAATTTGATTTATTAGTTCAAAGAATATTAGGATTGTGTTTTGATTCAAGAAGAGAAATTGATGTTAGTGGTGTTGCAAAAGTTGCAGAACTTGATGGTGTTGACGATAGTTTTTTTGAATTAACTGAGATTGATTTAAGAAACATTGAGGTTGCTGTCTCAAACATTCAAAACGGTGTGATGGAATTTGAGGATTGTGATAACGTTAAGTTACCTGTAGATGCCGACTCATTAATTGAACAATTAGTTGATTTAAGGGATAATATTTCAGGTCAAACAATTAATGACCAAGTCGCAGCATTAGAATCTATTATTGATTCTATTTCACAAAATCCTGATTGGAGTGTTGCTATTCCAAACAATTTTAACGTAGCTGTTGCAATAGACACCAACGTTATTAAAAAAATTCCATTAGCCGTTGCATCGAGTGTTTTAAGCCCAAAAGTTTTATTACCGTTATATACTTTATTATCGGTAGTACAATCAGGGGCAACCTACACATATAATCAAGCCGTAACAAGTGCAAACACCACAACATCAAACGTTAATACTACGGTTGGGAATGCTGGTTCTGATATCGGAGCGTCTGCAAGTAATGTTGTAACAAACGGAACAGAATTCTTAAAAACATTTAAAACATTTTCAGTTCAAGTTATTTCGAGAATTAATGCTGAATTTTTAGAAGTGTTGTTTGAAATTTTGAAAAGGGATATTATTAATTTAATATCTAGTATTATTCAAGATGCAGTTAAATCTAGAATTGCAAAAAAATATGCAATGATTCTAAGATTAATTCAAATCGCATTAATAGTTTCCCAACTGATAAGTGATTACAGAAAATGTAAAAGTTTATTAGACAATATTTTATTACTACTTAATTTAGTTGGTCAAAGTTTAGGTCTTAAAAGAGAAATACCTTTAGGGTTATTAGCATTGTCAGGTTTATTACCTGGAATTTCTCCTGAAAAAATGACTGTTGGTGCAATTGAAGCTCTTCAGGCTTTAGGGATTCCGACGGGAGGATTACCTGACGGTTCTCCAAACCTTATGTTACAATTTAATATGGCATCAAACAAAGGAATTTCAACCAACATTGCTGAAGACGGTAAAATAGAAGGTATTGGATTAGGAGGTCCTGTAACAGGTAAATTTATATAATATGAAAAACGAAGAATTTCAAAATATTGTTGTCGAACAAAAAAATCTAAAAGACTTACCTAACACCAAGTTAGTTGAGTTTATGGATTTATTATCCTCAGATTTTGAGACAACAAAACAATCAATAATCAACTCAACAATTTATTTAGATAAAATTGAAGAGTTATATAATAATGTATTAAACACGTACCAAGAAAGAAACAATGGAAAATAATTCAATATTTTTTCAATGTAGGGTTTTAAATACCGAAGACCCAATGATGCTAGGAAGAATCAGAGGGGTTAGGGCAATAGACAACTATGACGATATTCTAAAGAGTATCTCAGACCCGCCATGGAATGAAGAGAAAGATATTTGGACTTCAAGAGACCCATTTGTTTTTAATCCGTTGTTACCTTATTTTGTTTATTCAGTACCAAAAGTAGATGAACTAGTACAAGTATTGTACACAAATAAAGATTTCAGGTATCAAAACCAATATTACGTTCAAAATACATTTTCAACGCCGACTGCAACTTTTAAAGAATATTATTACGGTGGTAATAAATTCACAGGAACGGGTATGCAAATTCAAAACCCAAAACCTTTAAAGAATCAAGACGGTTCATTTACAGATAGAGGAATTCATGCTGGTGTATTCCCACAACCAGGTGACAACGCTTTATTAGGTAGAGGTAGTGCAGACCTTGTTGTTAAACAAGATGAAGTTTTATTAAGAGCGGGTAAATTTAAAGGACAGTATTTAAAACCTAATGAAATCCCTGTAGGTAATCCTCAAAGGTCTTTCTTACAATTAACTAAATTTCAAACAACAAAACAATCTTTAGAACCTAAAGTTTATTATGAGTTAAAAGAAGATGTTTTATTAACCAAATATCTTATTGAATGGGTGGTAACAAATCCTGAAAATACTCAAGATAAATTTTCGGGAGCTGTTTACCTATACCAACTTAAACCCGATTCATCAACAAACTCTAAAAATTTAACAGTCACAAGTGACATCTCTGAAAACCTTAAAAAATTAGTTGCCACTGAAAGTTTTTCATTATTAAGTCTTAATGAGGTTATTAGATTTGTTAATGGGTTTATTAAAACATGTAATAGTACAAATGTTACAGTCACTGGAACTCAATTATTCCCTGACAATAATAATAGTACTAAATTTCCAATATTTTATAGACCAAATAGTTTAATGTATTCTAAACTTGACCCTTCAACTAATTCAGGTAGTGGTGCAAGTAATACTGAGATTAAAAATATTGCTGAAATATATCGTGGGGTTAAACTTAACGCAGCGTTAAAAGGTGGTTATGGTTTAATTTACGCCAAGGGTAAAGTCGGAACACCTAAAACTCCTATCAAGAAAGTTGTACCTCAATCAAAATATATTAACTCGGAATCAACATACGGAGCGTTGGGTAGTGATAAATTATTCTTACTATCACATAATTCTCAGATTCCTGGTAAACAAAAGATTAACTTTGACGACACTCTTTACGGTATCTCATCTGAAAAATTTGCGGATGATATCGTCCCAAACACATCAAGTTTGGTTAGAGGTGAGGAGTTATTGGAATTGATTGAAATGATTGTTAGGTTCCTTGTAACACACACTCACGCGTATCCTGGACTACCTCCTGTACCTAAAACTCAGGACGGTTCATCTACCAGTAAAATACTAACAGAACTAAATAACGCGGTTAACAAAATCCTTAATAGTAATATTCGACTTAATTGATATTTATAATAAAAAGATAAATGTCAATTTTAAGGTCTTACATAGATAAAAATAATACCATCGTATCAAACTCATTTGTTAATACAGGGAGAAACCCTGTTATTGAGTTGAACTTTGGTGCTTCGGATTTGGTTGTACCTAACTTCGGATACTCAAGATTACTATTCAACTTAGATTTATCTTTGTTAGAACAGAACGTCGCCTCAGGTACAATCTCAACAGGATGTACGACAGGAATGACCCACACATTAAAGATGACCAACACGTCTTCTTTTGACAATGAATTACTTAACACCGTAATGTCTAATCAAAGAAGAAGAGCTACGTCATTTGATTTAATCTTATTTAGAATACCTAGTGTATCAGGTGATACAGGAAACCCTCAAGAATGGGATGAAGGTGTTGGATACGATTATAGTGATTTCAATTTAGCAAAGAACAGTGCCCAAGGAGGAATGTCTCCATTAACATATGTTGATAGTAGAGCATTCTCAACAAGACCATCAAACTGGTATCAAACCACTACAATTAATGATTGGTCTGAACCAGGTGTTTATAGTAATACTAATAACGGTACCGTAAACTATTCAGGACTTACAATCGTTGCAAGACAACATTTTGAGTTAGGTAATGAAGACGTTGATATGGATATGTCAAATGAAGTTAATGGTATCTTAAACGGGTCCATTACAGGTGTTACTGGTTGGGGACTTGCGTACCTTCCTCAAATTGAAAACATCACAGGTCTTACTGATAGTTACAGTGTTGCATTCTTTTCAAGACACACTCAAACTTTTTATCAACCTTATTTGTTAACAAACTATAACGACTTAATTCAAGACGATAGAAATCAATTTTTAAAGAGTCAAACTAATAAACTGTATTTATACATTTATCAGAATGGAGATTTTGTAAATTTAGATAATAATCCAACAGTTAGGATTGAGGACCGAAACGGTGACGCAGTTACTGGTATGGGAGCTCTAACTACTTGTTTAAGAACAAAAGGAGTTTATGAAGTTATTGTACCTAATGGTTTTACAGGAGCAACTCCATGTCAATATTACGATGTGTGGTCAGGTTTAACTATTAACGGACAATCAATTCAAAATGTAACTAATCAATTTGTACTTCAAGAATACAATGCAGGAATTCAGATTGGAACTTTATCTAAAGAACCTCAGAAATTTGGATTTAATTTCTACGGTATATTAGAAAACGAACAAATTTTAAATTCGGATATTAGAAAAGTTGGAGTCACTATTAAGAAAGCTTACACAGGTCAACAACTCTTATTAGATGTTTCATCATTCTATAGAGTATATGTTAAAGAAGGGACTACTGAGGTACAAGTACAAGATTGGACTCCAATTAATAGGACTCCTAATGAATATTACTTTATGTTCGACATGAGAGATAAATTACCTAACCAATATTATGTTGACATTCAAGTTAACACTTCAGGTGAAAAAGACACCTATAAAAAACAATTAACGTTTAATATCGTAAATAAAAAATAATGAATAGATTAGTAAAATTAACCGAAAGTGACGTAAACCGTCTTGTAAGAAAAGTTCTTAACGAACAAGAACAAACAAATTATATGTTCTTTAGTAACTTAACACAAATAAAAAGACAATGTGAGATGATGTTGGAAATGGACCCAACCCAAATTGATGAGATAATTCAAAATGGTCATGACTGGGCAGATGACCACATATCTGAGGCAAAAACTAACATCGACCAAGTATTTGATTTCTTTAAAAATAAAATGTCAGAGGAAGACACTGATTATGAAGATATGAATGAGGGTAAGAAAAAAACAGGAACTCCTCTTTGTGCAAGAGGTAAGTCAGCCGCTAAATCAAAATTTAAAGTCTACCCAAGTGCATACGCTAACGGATATGCTGTTCAAGTTTGTAAAGGAAAAATCAAAGGACTGGACGGTAAAAGACAATGTTCAGGAGCATATTGTTAAAAACATAAAAGAGAAGTAATCTTCTCTTTTTTTTATTCTATTGTTTCTGATTTAAAAAAAAGTGTTATATTTGTCAAGTTAAACACATCAAAGACAAAATGATAAAATTCTTCAAACATGTATTCAAAAGATTTGGGTTACGTATCTACATTCGATATCAAAGAATGTTCGTTCGTAATCGGTCAACTTACACTAACAACGAAATAAAATCTTCAGCAATTTTTAGAAAATTAGTTAATCATTCTGGTTCTACATTTTTAATTGCGCCTTTGTCACTTAAGAGATACATTAAAAATGAAAAGTTAGGTATTTTTATTTTATTGTCAGATTTAAGATTAAATATTACCAATCACATCTACAATTATGATATTGATATCAACGAAGACTTATCAAAAAGATTACAATCTATGTTTGATAATAAAGTTGAATCAGTAAGAGAAGAACTTGAAACTGAAATGCAAAGTCAGATTCAACACTCGCTACTTAAAATATTAGATAAATTAGATGAATTAGATTAATTAAAGTTCTCTCTGAGAACTTTTTTTATTAGGTCTCGTATCCCCTCATTTTTTGGTTTGTATGAAACCATTTTAGGTTTGTTCCCTGTACCTGATTTTGAATGTGTTTTTTCAGCTTTTCTTTTTTGTTGACACGCAGACCTTTTTTGAGAATCTGTCATTTTACTTGCAACACCAGCAGCTCGACATTTAGGATATCCTTTATCACTTGCTTCAGGTCTACCACACGGAGGATGTCCTCCACCTTCTTTTTTACGACAAATATTAACCCATGGTCCTTTTGGTTGTGAACTACCTTTTGGGGCTTTCTTTTTACCAAACCAAACAGCTAAGTCCTCATTTAAAAAAGACTCTTTTAATGGGTCTCCACTCATTGTTGGGTTTATTGCAGACCCTTCCTCATCGTTTTGACCTGTATAAAATTTCTTAAGATATGTATCAATACGAGATAACTTATCTGTTCTATCTTCAATCTTTTTTCTCATTTCAGGAGTTTCTTTAAAATCACCATCAGCTTCTTCATAAGCTAATTCGGCATTATCGTAATCGTAAACAGGAATATTGAAAGGTCCGAGTTGGTCTTCAGTCCAATCTTGTGGTGCAAGAACAATAGGGACTTTATAATGACCTGAACTTCCTGAACCTGTGGCTTCGTTAATTTGTTTTCTATTACTTCTCATATCTTACTATAAATACCACTGAACATAAAAAAAGGGTCTCACGGGACCCTTTTTCATTTATAACTTATTTCCACAAGACGGACAGAACTTAAAGTTTGTTTTTGTCTTGGTTCCACATTCAGTACAATATTGTCTAATGTCTTCTGTGGTTTTGTTTTTAGTACTTAATGGTAGGATTTTAAACGCAATTTCATGACAAGTATTATACTTAAAGTCTTGATATGAATTAGTGAAACTTTGTTTAGACGTATCACCCTTTTCAACTCTACCAGTTTCAATTGATTTTTTGCTACGAGGTATGTTCAAATCCACTGAATTAACAGAACTTGTAAAAGTTGAGTTCGATGCGTTATATGTTGATGTTGTGGTTGAATACCCAACTCCTCCTGTTGTGCTTAATGTTGTTCCATAGTATGGGTATGGAGTGTTATTGATACCCGTACCATAAACAGTTTGACTATTCAGATGTAAGAAGTTATTTCTAACAGATTCTTGTTCATCGTAGAACTCAATTCTAACGTCACCGTTTAAATCGATTGCAGACCTGTTTTCAGACGTGTTGTTAACTTCATAGGTACTGAACTCAAACTTGTTGTTAGAGTCAAGGAAACGTTCTAAAAACACCCTCTGACCTGGTTTTAATACAACCCCACTTGTGGAAATGTATTCACCATTCAATTTGATTTTAACGAGAACCGATTTTTGTTTTGGATTATGGATTTCGAATTCGAAATTGTCTTTATCATTTAAAAAGACTGAGTGGCCATTATAGACCTTAAGACGTGACTTTTTCTTTGTGATGTGCGCAGTCGGTTTGCCCACTTGTGTTGCGTAATTCATGTTGTTAAATTTTACAATAGTTTAATGACTACGTTACCAATACCTTTGTGTCCGTGAATACTCTACAGCTTGTTATGGCTGGGGACTGATAACTTAAAATCTAATAATAAATATAGTAAAATTTTTTTTGATGAAAACAAAAAATGTATTATATTTGTACAAAATACAAGTACTATGACCAAAACAATATATCTTATTGGAATAATTTTTTTAATTTGTTCTTGTTCATCAACAAGAAATGGTGTTGTAAAAATGCCAAAACAACCTTACGTGAAATGGTATTCTAAAAAATCTTTGAAAAAATATTCTAAAGAATTTAATAATAGAGATTGGACAAAAAGAGACACTGTATTTGTACCCGTACTAGATACTACAGTGTTCAAATAATTATCGAGTAATAAGTTTTAGAACTGCTCCTTGTGTACCTTTTACTTGGACCCCATTCTCATCCTCAGCGTAAAAAGGTAGATAAAAATAATTTTGTTCATCATCAATTGGAACCGCCCAATAGTTTTTCTTCATAAATTTTGCCTTGTTTTTTGAATATTCAAAATTTTTAAAGGGGAATTTTAATTTAAACTCAAATCCTGGTGGTACAGGGAATCGGTTAAACTCAAATCCTGTTGGTACAGGGGATTTGTCTAACTCATTTTTAATTGGGTCATTAACAAATTTTATAGTATACGGACTTTTAGATATATTTTTAAAATCTACAGCGTAGGAATCACCCTCTTCTCTTTGTCCCAAAATTTGAAAAATATTAGGTAATGAAAAAACGTTAGTATTATTCTTACCTTTAACAAAATCAAAACCTTGTGTTTGTGCAAAATTTAAGTATTGTTTTTGTAGTGCCGCCTGTTCTGCAGCAGCTTTAGCATCCGCATCTTTTTTCTTTTGTACTTTGGCAATTTCATCGGCAGCAATTTCATCTTGTATTGCTCTCATTTCTGCGTTTGACGCTTCTACTGACATTTTTATTGGTACCCCACATCCATCTAAAACCATTAAAGCCCATGGTCCTTTATCACCTTTTTTCGCTCCTGTTGCAACACAAGGTGATGGAAAATTGGTATTAGGAAATAGTTGTTTATTTTGTTTGTCATTTATGTATATTTCAGGTATTGAAGCATGACACTCATTGGCCAAACAAGAATACCATAACACCAATTGTTTTTTATTCTCAAATTCAGGACTATTAACTATTTGATTAACCATTTCAGGAGTAACTTGAACAATCGCTCTTCTATTACATTCTGCTCCTTTACACCCTGCATTATTTAAATTAGCAGTTCCTACTTTTATTTTATTTAAATAAACATCAAAAACTGCCTCATTACAAAAGTGACCTCCTCTACATGGTATTTTACTTTCTTCTTCATTTATATAAACAAATTGTATTTTCAAACCAACTAAGCATTCTGTTGTTACTTCACCAGACGCAACTACCGAAAAACGAATAAATTGTTCCGCTTGATATTTTAGGTCATTTGGGTCTAATCCTTTTGGTGTTTTTCCTATTTCAGTTTTAAACTGTGGAATTTTTGGCATGGAAGGTAATTCTCCTTTTTGGATTAATCCGTTAAAGAAATCTGTTAATATTCTTGTAATTGTTTGTCCTCTTAAATTTGCAAGTTCCCCTGTTCCTAAACTTTTCTTATTTTCTTTATCGTAATTTGTTGGTTGAGATTCTCCTGTGGTTAATTGAATTTCCATAGGGATTCCTTTGTACTGTTTTAGATAAGCAGCTATTTGAGTTAAGACATTTGTTATCTGTGTTTTTTGACTAGGACTTAACGCGTTTTCAGAATGATATCCACTAGCAAAAGTTTGGCTTGGAAGTTCAAAAGTTTTTGGTGCAATAGTCTGAGTTTTTTTAATTTGTTCTTTTATTAAGTACTGATTCTTTGTTGCAGTCTCATGCATCATCAATATTCTTTTAACTTCTTCCGTGTCTATATTCCAATTTTGTTTAATCATATTAATAAATATCCCTAAATAAAAAAAGGGTCCCCATTGGGAACCCTTTTTAGTATTATATAAGATAATGATTATCTTAATTCTCTCAAGTCAAATGTTCTTACACCATCAACTGTGATTCTACCGTAGAAACGGTTGTTCACCATTTTCTTAGCGTATCTAGTCATGATACCTTTGATTGGAGTGAAGTTGAATGGATTGTACATTGTTGGAGTTAATTGTAGAGGTACGTACGGTGCGTAGATGTAACCTGTGTCTAACAAAGATGTTCCTTTGTGACCCATTAACACTTGGTTAGCTGGGAAGTAAGGGTCTCTGTACACTTGGTAACGACCTGCTAAAGTACCAACTCTTTCAATACCCATGTTGTACTGGTCTTGCTCAGGAGCTGCGTTTGATACGTGGAAATATTCTAAATCGTCGAAGATTGCAGAAATTTCAGAAGAAACAACAATCCAGTTAGCTCCACCTCTTAATGTAGATTTGTGGATTTGAGCAGAAATTTGGTTAATCGCTGTGATTAACGTTTGGTTCCAGTCTTTTTGAGTGTAAGGAACTGCGTTAGAACCCAGTCTCTTCCATCCATTGTAATCCCAACGTAAGTTCCATGCTGCACCTTTACGTAAATCTCTTAAGATTTCACGGTCGATTTCAGCCGCAACTTGCTCAGATAATAAAGCTGTTAATTCAGCTTCAGCATCGATGTTGTGGAAAGCCGCAACGTCTTGTGCCATTTCTGGAGACCATTGTGCTCTTAATTTTCTTTCTGTTACAGAAACAGTTACTGACATTAAGTCAAAAGAAACCTCACCAATTTTATCTTCAAATTCTAAGTTTTTATAGATTCTGTAAGTCGCTGTGAAAGCGTTATTTGGTGCTGCTGTAGATTGAAAAGTTGAACCTGTATATCCGTCCATTGAACCAGAACCTACTTCAGCAGGAACTTGTAAATCAACCTCTAAATAGATATATCCTTGAGCGTCACAAATGTTGTCATATTGACCACCATCAGTTTTACTGTTAGGGAATACTAATGTAGAGTTGTTGTTACCATACTGAACAATACCTTTACCGTATCTTTGAGTTACAACTCTGAATAAGTAAGCGTTGTTTGTATTTCCTGAAGTGTAAACGTTTGCGGCAGAACCGTAAACTGTTAAATCAGATAAGAAAGCTTCGTTGTCCATTGGTTGACCATCAGGACCGATTAATTTACCTGCTCCATCAGATGCGAAACCTGACATAATGATAAGAACTTTTCTATAGTTACCTACAGTATAAGCTGAAGGAACTAATTGGTCAGCTAACCAAGCTACAGTACCAACCTCAGTTGTAATAGCTGAGTATTGTCCTTTAGAATAGTCAAATAAACCTGGTGGGTCTAAAGCTGGTTCGTTACCTTCGTAGAATCTATCGTAAAGGTCTTTAGTGTTGTTATAGTCATAACCACTGTTTGGTGTTTGACCTGCAGCTTGGTTCGGAGAACCATAAGGTGCGTAGTGCTCAGAAGTACCTGGTTGGTAAGCCTGAATGTTAGGTACGAAGTAGAATAATTTACCAATTGGTAAGTTCATAGCTTGTACAGAAACGATGTCGTTCGCTAATAATTTAGAGAATACACGTCTAACGATAGGGAAAACCACTGTTTCAAATGCTCCTGTATCAGAAGTAGATGATGCTTCGTTAATTAAATACGACGCTTGGTTTTCATAAAGTTGTGCAACGTTTTCTCTCATGTGACCTTTAAGACCCTCTAAGAATCCTAATTTGTCCCATTTGTTGATTGTGTCTTCTTTGATAACTTTAAGGTGTTTTAACCCGATGTTACCAACAAGACCTGATTCTAATAATGCTCCCATTTTAAAATGTATTTTGTTTTTTATTAATTTATTTATTACCCTAATTTACTCATCAAATCTTTCATTCTCATGAATTGAGGATTCTCGTAAGTTTTTGATTCAATTAGTGTAGTTGAAGAACCTGTTGAAACTTGTTTGTTTAATTTTGTTCCAACTGACTCGTTCATTGTTTTTGTGTCAGTTTTAGATAATTCACCTTTAATTGACTGATAAAGATTTTTAGATTCTCTTAAAGTTTCAACATCGTCAAATCTTCTTAAGATATTTATTTTTTCTTTTTTAGTAGTCGAATGTTCAGTGAACAATCTAGTTGCATATGCTAAGTTTGAGTTGAAGATAGCAACTTCGTTAAGTTTTTCTCTGAAAATATTTAACGCTTTTCTGTATTCTTCATTCTTTTCTCTCAACATGTTAACCTCTTCTTTAGTAGATTCAACTTTTACTCCGTTATTACCGTAAACATAATTTCTATTGTTAGTAATACCTTTTCTTAGTCCTCTACCTTCTTTAGAACCAAATCCATAAGTTCTAGCAGCTTCTTTAGTTTCTTCCTTTTCGAAAGCTTTTCTTTTTAAAGTGTCACCTTTTTTAGTAGTGTAATCTTCTTTACCTTTCATGGTTCTAGATTTATCACCCTTGTTCATTCCGTGAGCACCTTCTTTTGTTTCTGCCTTAACAACTTTGGAACTTCCTTCCATATTTTCGCCTTTCTTGTATTCGAATTTTGGTTTACCAGTACCAACTGATTTTGGTCCTTCTTTCTTCTTATCATCGAATCCGCCTTTAGCTTTATCTTTATAAGTGAATTTTGGTCCAGACCCAATTCCAACACCTTTAGGTTTAATTGTTGATTTCGCTTCTCTAACAGCTCTTCTTTGGTTGTAAGATTCGTCCAAATCTTCTTCCTCTTCTTCCATCATGTCATCGTCGTCTTCTTCCATCATGTCATCATCATCTGATTCCATCATGTCGTCATCGTCTTCTTGTTCCATCATGTCGTCATCGTCTTCTTGTTCCATCATGTCGTCATCGTCTTCGTCTTCTTCCTCGAATTCAATTTCGTACATAACTTCTTCATCTTGGTCTACTTCAATATCTGAAGCGTCACCGTCTTTACTAAAAATAGCGTTAATTACATCTTCTGTATCAACGTCCATTTCATCGATTTCATCTACATACATAGTTTCATCTAAATTTGTGTCTTCTTCAGACTCACCAAGCTTAACCAAATACTCTTCATCAGTTTCGCTATCAGTTAAGTGAATATTGTCACCATCTCTTTTAACGATGATTCCGTCTTCTTCACCCATAGCTTTGAAAACTTTTAAAATTTCTTCGTCAGAAGCGTCAGTTAAATCTATTGGACTTTCTTCAGAATCCATGTCCATGTCAAAATCCATGTCCATTTCATCTTCGTTATCAGTATCCATGTCAACATCAAACTCTTCTGAGTCATCGTCTTCCATATCTACATCTAAATCAACCTCATCTTCGTCTTGCTCTGATAGAGATTCTTTTACTAATTGATTGATTTCTTCCTTCATAGTTGAAGCAAGTATTCCTTTTGCATTTTCGGCAATAGCCTCTTCAACGTTTTTCATTTGAATGAGTGCCTCCTGTACTAATGATTTATTTTCTTGCATGAAAAAATTGGTTATTTTAACTAATAAATAGTGTCAAAATGAAAAAAAATCATTTTGGTTATACCGTTACGTAAAGTTTATTTGAAAATTGTATGTTTTGTAACACGGGATTTGTTAAAGATTCAAACCATGTATTAAAGGATTCAAAACTATTTGCCCATACAAAATATTGACTTGCAACACCATTAACTTTGATTGTTCCTTGATAACAGTCAGTAGTTTCAGTACTTATCTGTACAATATTTGATGAGGGTAATGATTGGATTGACACAATAGTTAATCCTGTACCTTCACAATAGGCCAAACATGTTGACCATGAAGAGGCGTTCACTATCCTTTGCTCTTGGGTTACCCCACTACCTAAATTTACTAAGAAGTTCATATTATTTTTATTTATAAATATCTACCAAACAAAAAAAGTGGTCACATGGACCACTTTTATTAAATTGCTTTTTAAATTAATTATTCAATGACTTCATCAATTTTACTTTCTGAAACCGATGTGATTCTCCAATCATTGGTGAACCCTTCGTATTTCTTAGTAACTTTTGACTCAACGTCTGTAACTGAGTAACCTTTAACTAATTTTTCTTCTCTAATTTTTTTAATTTTACCTGTGTTCTCATCAGGTAAATCGTACTGAATTTTCGCTACAAAATATTTTTCTTCCATGTTTTATTATTTTCCTAAATAATCGTTTAATTTTTTCATTAAGTCAACCGACTTCTCAACATATCCATTAGTTTGGTTATGTTTTTTTTCTTCTTCTAAGTTTTCCTCATATTTTGTTCTATCTTCGGGGTTTGAAAATAAATAAGCTCCAGGTGTAGATGGAGACGATACTAAGTCAAAACAAATTAATTCAAAGTCATCTTGTACTTCATTTCTTTCTCCAACCTTTTTAAGTGAACCAACACCTCTTGAAGAAACTCCCATGGTAACACCTTGTCTCATTAAATTCGCCGCTTGGTCTCCTTTAGTTGATACAATACCTCTTTCGTGGAATCCTGGTGAAGTTAATAATTTTAACTTACCCATTAAGATGTTTCCTTCCCACCAAATCTCTGTAATTAAATGGGCTACTCTATCTAAGTCAATTAATGAAGATTCAGGGTGGTTAAGTTCTGAAGTTGACAATCCTTTATCAATTGCCTTTTTATAATTTTCGGCTTCTCTTTTAAGAATTCTTTCAGGATAAGTTCTACCGTTTCTATTTGGGGTATCGTATTTTTGTAAAACAGCATAAAACTCAAATGGATTTCTATAGTCCATATCTTTAGCTTCTCTCAACATTTTTTCATTACGAGAATCTTTAGGTGATACCCAACCCGCGTCAGCCTCGACTAAGATACCGTGACCTAATTCGCTTGCCTCTAATATTCTTAAATTTTTCATCTAATCTTTTAAGATAAATATACCGTTCTCGATAGTTTATTGGTCATCTGTCTTTTTTGAGGTTGAAAATTCGAAGTATTTGTTTTGTTGAATGTTATTTCTGAATATAGATTTGACTATAGTTTTAATGGAATCTTTGATTTCCACGGACTTAAAATCCATTTCAGAGTTGGTGTATAAATTAATTTCTAAGTTAAAGAAAGATTTTTTACCGTGGGAAATTCCACTCGTTCGTAGGTCTAAATCTACGATACTTTTTTCTTGAAATAATTTTTGGTTTATTGATTCGAATACCGAATGTTTAATTTCTCTACCTAAGTTAGAGACAACTCTATTCCAATTATCGTATTCTTGTTTTGGGGTCACCCATGATTGTATGTTTATGTAGACTGATTTTAGGTTTTTTGAATCGACAGTTCCGTAGACTGATTTAATTGGATTGTATAAATTTAACTTTACACTTTTTCCTTTTTTCATTAATGTTCATGATTATGTATGTTTATTTTCTATAAAAGAATAGAGTATTTATACCTAATAGTCAAAAAATTTTTAAATCATTATGATAATCGTAAACATTAAGAGTGGGGACAATATCGAGATAGCCCTAAAAACATTAAAATCTAAAGTCATTAAGACCAAACAAACTCAAAAGTTAAAAGAGAAAAAACAATATACAAAAAAATCTGTACTCAAAAGAACACAGATTTTAAAAGCTAAGTATATTCAGAAAAAGAAAGACCTATTAGATTGATTCCTCAAGATTTTTTAATCTTAAAAAATTCATTTGGTCAAATTTTTCATCCTTTAATTGGTTGATGGTTTCAGAAATTCTTGTTTTAATATCAGATTCCTTCTCATTTTCTAATATTGTTTGAAGTTTAGTGATAGCACTTTCACGAATAGTCTCAAATTTAGTTTCAAGAGTTTTCGTATCTTCAGACACAATTTGAATAAATTCTTTTTTAGAATTTTCATCTAAAGTATCAAGGTAATTTCTCAAAGTTTGGTTTGCAATATTCACCATAGATTTAATAGGAATATTGATAGATTCTTTAACTGTTTCAGTTTTTAAAGTAATAATTGAAATGATATTTTTCTTAGCATTTATTCTTTCCTTTAAATCTGTTTTTTGAGTGTAAACCAATGTATCGATATCGGCATAACTATTTTTAACTGATTCAGAAATTGTTTTTGGTAATTTAATTGTTGGCAAAATTCTTTGTAATAACGATATCCCTTCTTCTAAAAACTCTTTCGCATCATGTTCATTTAACCCTTGAGGTTTACTCAATTGGTCATATAAAGCATACGCTTTTGACATAGATTTATTACTCAACACGTTGTGTTTGAATTCTCTCAATGTCTTCTTGAAATCCTTTTCATCTTTGTAGGATTCTAGTAGATTGTTCTCAATTAGGGATTTGATGTTACCAAAGGTCATTTTGTTCGTTTTCAAATAAATATTACGTATTTAATAACTTATCCAATTCTTTTGAAATTTCTCCTAAAGATTGTTGTGCCTGACCCAAATTTATCATTTGAGCTCCTTCAATTAGGTTACTTTCAATTAAAATGTTCATGTCTTTTTTCTTAGATTCAGGAGCTAATTCTGGTTCTCCTGTTGGTGGTGGTGGTGGTGCCTCTCCTCCTGCTGGTGGTACTTCAGCTCCTAAGTCGGGTGCTGGTTCAGCTCCCCCTCCAAATGATGGTGGTGCTCCTAACTCTTCAGTTCCTCCTGGCGTTGTTGCAGCTCCTGCCGCAGGTGTTGAACCTGTTGCACTTCCGTATAATTTGTCTATGTTATCAAATAATCCTGTTTTAGTAATAACTGTTGCAGTTGCTTTAAGTTCTTCACCAACAGCTCTTTCTACTCTTTGTTGTTGTAAATCCAAACGAACTTCTTCGTCAGACCATCCAAAGATGTGTTTCTTAGCCCATGTAGATGATGTTGCTTGAATACCATTTCCTGGGTCAGATACTAAATCTTTATACAATAATACTTTTTCTTTCCAAACATCAATTTTTAATAAATCTGCTTGAGTTGATGGGTTTGTAAGACCTAAAGTAAAGTTTGAAAGTTCGTCTTCAAATCCTAATAAGAATAGGTGAACAATCGCAACCTTATTTAACTCAGCCAACATACTTTTTTGGATTCTGTTGATTGTACGAGCAAATCTAATGTCTTGTAATGCTAAATTTTTACCGTCACCAACAACTTCTTCAAATCCTAAGAATGCCTTAGGTACACGAAGTGCTGTTAATAATTTCTTTTGGATATACTCGATATCCGCAATCTCTGATAAGTTTGTTGCTCCAGGTAATGTTGTAATTGGGTCTGGTGCCGCAGGGTCTCTAACAGGTATAAAATAATCTTGGTCAACCGCCATTTGGTTAAACCTCATATCTACGTTACCTGTTTTATTATCTACAATTTGTTCTCTTTTAAATTTATTGGCAACACGTTGTACGTATGCCTCAACATCATCATCATTCATATTACCTACGAAAACTTTGAACATTCTTCTTTCAGGTGCTCTTGATGTACGGTAAATTAACATCGCATCTTCTGATAGTAATAATTGTTTCCAAATTCTTCTTGCTTTCTCTAACATAGAAGTACCGTAAGGGAGTTTTCTATCGTCACCTAATAATCTAAAGTGAGCAATTTCCCATGATTGAAATTCCATGTTTTTATTCTTCCAACTAAAGTGAAGGGCTTTTTTATCCTTGTCTAATTCTTTTGTAATGTCTGTTGAAATTTTTCCACTCGCACCTACCTCATGTCTTTCGATTTCAATTGTTGGTAACTGTTGTACACCAACCACTCCTTTCTCAGGGTCTAATTTCAAGTAAATAAAATTGTCACCGTACTTACAAGTGTTTCTTGTCCACATTGGTAAGTTGGTGTTAATGTCTAAGTTATTGTTAAATAAATCGGCTAATACCCCTTTTATTCTTTTTGACTCAGAATAGATTTGTAAAATAAATCCATCTTCATTAGTTGTTGTTGATTCCTCGGCGTAGATGTCTAACGCTGCAGAAATCTCAGGAGTATACTCCATTGACTCGTAATCATACTGTGCAGATAACCTTGATGGTTCATAATAAATCGCTTGTGAGTAAAGATTGTTTTCAACCTTAGCCCATTGATTTGTTAAATAAAAAGTTTGTTGTGCCTGTAGTTTTTCCTTCTCGTATTCCTCTCTACTTTTGGTGCGCAAAAGTTCCTTCTTATCGAACTTAAAAGTTGGATAATCCTGTTGTAAGAGTGAGTTCGGACCAAATGTTTGCGACAGTCTTTGCCAAACCGTCATATTCTGTTCTGCCATAATGTAAATTTACTTATTACCTTGATAATATAAATAGTTATTACGCGCCAAATAACCACCCATATTTTTGGTAATCGGCTCGGGTCGCACCTTGATTTATGGGGTTCTGTCTACCCATTTGTGGAACCATTGGGTTAAAGTAATCCGAAGTATTTTTGTTCTCACTTATTGCTGTAGACCAAGAATTTAACATAGCTTTAGTATGGTTTACCACCTTCTCTAAAGATTGGAAAGATTTCTCTGCAACATATATTGCCATAGAAATACTCATGATACAGTCATCGTGATGATTTTTTTGGTGGTCAGGTCTACCGTTAATGTAAACAAATGTGTTCATTTCGTTATAAAGTCTACTTGAATAAATTCTAAACTTATGTCTCATAGATTCTTCAAACGATGAAATAATTTGAACCCTTTTACTGTTAAAATTAATACCTGGTATTTTTTCATTCATCTTTGGGTCAAACTTCCATTTGTTTGTTGTGTCAACGTTATCAACATACATTCCTGCTTGATATCCCATCTCTTGCATTTTTCTAGCGGTTGCAACCCCCATACCTCCCGTTAAATCGACTACACAGTACGCGTTGTACATTGTACCCCATTTGTAGGCAATCTCCGCCAGGATGTCAGGAGGTACCTTACCGACGTATTCTAACACTTGTTCCCTTGTATCAAAATCAATAATTTGAACACACGAGAAATCCTCGGAGTCTCCTCTTGATACGTCGACACCCATAACGTACTTATGTCCGTTAACAGGTTCTTTCCAAATCCAAAGACCTCCAGCCATCATTTTTGCAATTGGGTCTTTAACTTGGTTTTTAGATATATCTAACATCATTTCAGAATCGAATACGTTATCACCTGAACCCAAAAAGTTACATTCTAACTCCTGAGCTACTTTACGTCTATCGTATTTTAATTTTTTAACCATACCTTCAAACCAAGCAGAACATGGTTTGTATCCTTGTTCAATATAGTCAGTCACTATTGAATGGTCTCTATCGTATGGGTTATCAATAGATAGATTAATAACCACCTCATCAAGATTATATTCTTCTCTGTTTAAAAGGAAGTGAACTAAATCATTGGTTTTAACCATATACAAGTCTTTTGTATATCGTGGGTCACGATGCCAAAACATTTCGGTAACTTTAAAATCATTCATACCTCTCAAAGATTGGTCATAGATTTCATAGTAAATCGCATCGTATCCGTTTGGAGTTGAAACTACAATTACTTTACCCCCTGTAGATAGGGATGCCATACAGGCTGCCCAGAAATCTCCATCGGCTTCAATATAAGCTGCCTCATCAAATATCAGGATGGTAGGAGTATAACCCCTCAGTGCATCTCGTGATGTTGCAACGGCTTTAACTTCACATCCGTTAGTTAATTTAAAATGTCTTTGGGCGTTCTTTTCTTGTGAGAATCCAGCACCAACCCATGCAGGCCATTGTTCGGTAAATCCTCTAACCTTATTTGCCATCTCTACTGCAGTATCTAATTTGTTTGCAATAATCAGAACTTTTTCTGGTTTTTCTTTTCTGGCGAAGGCTAGTCGTTTTGATATCCAAGCGGCGGTAACTGTTGAAACCCCTGCCTGTCTGTATTTCAAGGCAACATTTTCATTGTAGTTATCGTAATCTTCTATAAGGGAAACTTGGTCGGGGAATAAGTCTAACGGAACGTATTTGGATACGGTGTTATCGTAGGTCTGTAAATAAGTACGAAGTGCGTAAGGAGTATTCCTCATACACTTCGTTACTTCTATAATTAATTGTTCTTTATTCACAAGAGTTAGGTTATTTAGGTCTCGAAATACCTAAACTACCCAAGAAATCGTCTAAACCATCATCATCGTCATCATCATCGTCACCACCACCATAGTTGTCCAAGTCCGAACCTTCTTCTTCTTGATAATCTTCAAAGTCACTTTTTAATTGTTGTGCTTCTTTCATTATCTCCTTAAATCTTGCGGTTGCTTTTTTAACTTTTGATTGGTCTTCTGATATAGCTTGTCCAATAACTTCTAAAAATTCTTGAGCTGGTATTTGGTACAGTAAAGTATGAAACCAGTTTATCAAACCCTTATTTGATTCTTCGTACATTTCATCAGGTAATGCTAACCTAATTTTTTCTACGATTTCAGGGCCTATTCTAAGTTGCATTGGTTCGTTAGATAAAACATCTACTTGCCCTTGAACTTTTTGACGTAATGAAGGGTCTTTAGGTAGACCATGTCTTCCCTTACCTTCTTCAATTCCCTTAATGATTTCGTGACATAAAATTGGGAAAATCATACCTTCAGCAACAATTTTTGTATCTGGTTTTTCTTCTCCTTCTTC